>ERZ651776.4969-NODE-4969-length-11861-cov-6.807026_pt1 | contig 11861 bp, 10 predicted proteins | sample MGYA00514761_ERZ651776 | MGnify/ENA metagenome assembly ERZ651776 | reverse complement strand
TTCGATTCGGTTCCGAATTCGCTTCACGAGATTGAGCAGGCATTGATCTTCGCCCGCAAAGTAAACGGGTCGGCAGACGGCCGCATCCGTTCACAAATGGGTGTCCACGCAACAGATACCCAGACGCCCGAGACCATGCGAGCCTTCGCTCGTGCAGCGCATGAACTAGGCAATGGCATACATATCCATCTGTCCCAGGGACCCGCCGAGACGCAAACGGTGGACCGGTTGTGGGGAAAACGCCCGGCCGAGTGGATCGATGACTTCAGCTTCTACGACGGGCCGCTGCTTGCAGCTCACATGAATGGCGCCGACCTCGATCACGATCCGGCGATTCTTCGTGACAAGAACGCCACGTATGTCCACAATCCGTCGGCTGGCGGAGCAGGAGGTGGCACCCAACCGTGGACAGAGATGCTTGCCGCGGGGGTCAGAACGAACATCGGTATCGACACCCATTCGAATGACCATCTTGAGAACATCAAACTCGCAGTGTTGTACGGCCAGGCCCGATATGACTTGCTTGCTGATTCGGGACGTCCGTTGATTCGACCCACTATCTGGGATGCGATCCGAGCAGCCACCATCAATGCTGCGGATGGGCTTGGTCGTTCAGACCTCGGGCGGATTCGGCCGGGAGCGAAGGCCGATCTCGTCACCGTCGATGTGACCGGGTTGTTGGTCGGAAGCGGAGTAGTGCCTGAAGAACCCCTTAACAACCTGCTCTATGCCCATGGGCGCTGTGTGCGCGACGTGATGGTCGATGGCCGGTTCCAAGTCCGGAACGGGTCTCTTGTGGTCGACGACGAACAGCGCGTGCTCCGCAATGGTGGCGCTGCTGTGGAGAAGATCTGGCAACAACTGAAGACCGAGGGCTGGTTCGACGGATAACCCGAGTAACGCCCGGGTGGACTGTCGCGCGACGATGAAACGATGACAGACGACACCGCAATTGAAATCATGGCCACCGGGTTACGTTTCCCCGAAGGCCCTATTGCCATGGCAGATGGATCGGTCGTGCTGGTCGAGATTGCGCGCCAGACGCTGAGCCGAGTGGACCCAGATGGCTCGGTTGAAGTGATCGCCCACCTCGGAGGCGGACCCAATGGGGCTGCTATAGGACCCGATGGCAAGGTCTATGTCTGCAACAACGGCGGCATGAAGTTCCACGAGGCACGAGGTAAGACATACCCCGGTCACATGCCTGATGGGTACACCGGCGGCAGCATCCAGCGTGTTGACCTCGACACCGGTGAGTTCGAAGTGCTCTACACCCACGCAGGTGATGTACAGCTTCGCGGACCGAATGACCTGGTCTTTGACCGAGATGGCGGATTCTGGTTCACCGATCATGGCAAGCTTCAGGACCGTCTCCAGGACCGGACCGGTGTCTTCTATGCCAAAGCAGACGGTTCACATATCCAGGAGATGATCTTCCCGATGGAAGGGCCCAACGGCATCGGCCTTTCGCCTGCCGAGGATGAGGTCTACATCGCGGAGACACCTACCGGGCAGGTCTGGGCTTACGAACTCGCGGGCCCAGGTGAGTTGTTAGGGCAGCGTCGGGACAAACCAGACGGGGGCCGTTTACTCGGTGGGCGCGACGGCTACTTCATGTTCGACTCGCTCGCGATCGACGCCGATGGCAATGTGTGCGTGGCCACGATCATCGACGGTGGCATCACCATCCTGTCACCGACCGGTGGCGAGCCCGGCTTCGTGCCGATGCCCGACCGTGTGACGACGAATATTTGCTTCGGTGGAACTGATTTGCGCACGGCGTACATCACGCTGTCGTCCACAGGTCAGCTGGCCAAGGTCCCGTGGGAGGTCGCTGGGTTGGGGCTCAATTACAACGGCTAACAACGGCGCGGGCGACGGGCTGCAATTTGGTGAGCCATGATGGTGCGACGCAAGGCAAGGGTCGAAATGAAGCAACTAACGGGTGTCGACGTGGGTTTTCTGCTGATGGAGAGCCCGAACACGTACGGATATGTCAATGGACTCAGTATCTATCAACGGCCGTCGCCCGAATTTGAACCATACACAGAGGTCCGCAAACGACTCGAGATCATGGTCGGACATCTGGAGCCGCTGAGGCGTGCGGTCGTCGAAGTCCCGCTTGAACTCGACAGGTCGTATTGAGTCGAGGACAACGAGTTCGACCTCGACTATCACGTCCGCCATATCGGTCTTGCGCCGCCAGGGGCTGCTGACCAGCTTGCTCGCATCGTTGGTCGAAAGATGGACCGTTCTCGCCTGTCATGGGAGGCCTGCGTGCTCGAGGGTCTGGCCGACGGCCGGTGGGCGCTACTGCAGAAGACCCACCATGCAACGATCGATGGTGCCTCGGGCGTGATCATGCGGCGTATGTTCACCGATCTCACACCCGATGCCGAGTACGGGTACAAGTCGAAACCGTGGACAGGCGAGGAACCACCAAGCCAGGCCGAGATGTTGCAGCGGGCGACTATGCACCTGGTGACCAACCCGGTCAAGGGCGTACGACTCGGACTGGGTCTCCTGCGCGACGTCGCCAATGCTGCTGGTATCAAGAGCGTGGGCGATGTTGCTGGTCGTGCCCGCGATGGTGTTGGTGCGTTGACAAAGATGGCAGACCCGACGCACGATCGCCGGGAGTCGGTGAGCTTGCCGGTGTCACCGGCACCCCCGACTCCGTGGAATAAGGCCATCTCGCCCCATCGCCAATTTGCCATGCGTTCCCCGTCGCTCGCAAACCTCAAACGTCTCAAGGACGTCACTGGCGGCACCTTGAACGACATCGTCATGGCCATCTGTACCGGTGCACTACGTGCCTATTTGCTTGAGCACGATGCACTTCCCGAAGGCCCGCTGCGGGCAATGGTGCCGGTATCCATCCGTACCGGCGAAGAAGAGGATCCGTGGACTAATCGGGTGTCTGCCATCGTGGCAGGCCTGCCAACGAACTGTGCCGATCTGGTTGAACGGGTGGCTTTGTGCCGCGAGGCAATGAAGGTTGCTAAATATCAGTTTGATCTCATCCCTGCCGATGCGATCTCGCAGGTCACTGATCTCACGTCGCCAGTCATCGCCGCGTCAGCGCTCCGACTCGTCTCTCGGCTTAAGCTGACTGATCGCGTCAACTCGCCTATCAACGTGGTGATCTCGAACGTTCCCGGTCCACGCGAGGATTTGTATTTCGCTGGTGCAAAGCTCGACGCATACATTCCGGTGTCGACCATCGGCGACGGTATTGGCCTGAATATCACCGTCCACAGTTATAAGAACCGACTCGATTTCGGGCTGATTTCTGATCGTTATCTGGTGCCGGACTTCGGGCACCTGGTCGACCTCCACATCGCGGAGATAGCGAGCCTGTTCGAGGCAACCGGTGCCGAGTGGGCCGAACCCCAGTCGCCACCGTCGATGCGGTTCGGCGGCGATGGTGTCGAACCGCATCGAAGCGAGTTCGGCCAATGTCGAAGACATGATTGCTGCCCGATCCGGGCTCGAAGCCGACCTGGCGGCCAAGAAGGCGTCACCTAGAAAGGTAGCGGTCAAGAAGGTCAAGAAGTAGAACACAACGGCGCAGCAGCCCCGACCGGAGATTGCTCGTTCCTAGCTCATGTGATGCTGGCTTTGCTCTCTGCCGGCGGGTCTCGACGTCACGCAATTGCCGAAGCAGCCGCGTAGCTGACATGGTTAGGGCGTGATTGGACTACTTGCGCCCTATCGAGTTCTCGACCTGACTGACGGTCGAGCAGAGCTCGCCACGTTCATGCTTGCTGGTATGGGTGCCGACGTCATCAAGGTCGAACCGCCAGGTGGCAGCCGGTCTCGTCTGTTGCCGCCATTGGCGGGCGACGCAGCGTCCACGAGCCTGCCGTTTCAGGCCTACAACCGGGGTAAACGCAGTGTTGTGCTTGATCTCGAGGATGCATCGGGCCTGTCTGACTTTTTGACGCTGGCTGCAACCGCCGACTTCGTCTTCGAGAATGCCGGTCCTGGAGTTGCTGACGCAGCCGGCGTGGGGTTCGATGCGATCAAAGCCGTTCGGCCAGACATTGTGTATGTAGCGCTCTCGCCGTTCGGCCAGACCGGTCCGTATGCAGACCATTTGGCGACCGATCTCACGCTTTCGGCGATGGGCGGGTCAATGGCTCTCAATGGTGATCGAGATCGCCGTCCGGTGCGGATCACCGTCCCTCAGACCTGGCACCACGCCGCTGCCGAGAGCGCACTCGGCGCCATGGTGGCTCACGAGCGGCGACAAGCCTCGGGCGAAGCCCAGTTCGTGGACATGTCAGTGCAGACGGCAGTGTTCTGGACCGGACTCAACGCCATGATCAGCTCAGCGATCGACGGTCGTAATCTGGAACGAGGCGGCACAGCGTTGCAGCTCAGCACCATCACCGCCGAACTCGTCTACCCGTGTGCCGATGGCGAGATCTGCATGTTCTTCATGGGGGCCACCCTCCTCGGTCTGATCCCATGGATGCAGGAACGAGGGACCGTGACCGATGCATGGGTCGCTTCGGAAGACTGGACAACCTATGAACGACGCATCCTTAGTGCGCAACCGACGGTCATCGACGTTGACGAGTTGCGGACAAAGATCACCGAATTCACGCGCCAACTGACCAAGGCCGAGATCTTCGCTGGAGCCATCGAACGCAAACTGACCCTCGTGCCGGTAAACACTGCAGCAGACACCGTCGCTATGACTCAGCTCGCTGTGCGCGACTACTGGGACGAGATAGAACTGCCCGACGGCACGGCCATGCGCGCACCTGGAGCGTTTGTGAAACTCTCCAATTCGCCGCTCTCGTGGTCCTTGCCGGCACCGCTCGTCGGTCAACATTCAGACGAGGTATTTGCCGCTCTTCCTGCTGAATCTAGGCCGCCCACGGTGCCGGCTGAACCGAAACGTGCGTTGCCACTCGAAGGTGTCAAGGTCGCCGACTTTTCGTGGATCGGCGTCGGACCGATTACTGCCAAATCCCTGGCGGATCACGGAGCGACGGTCATCCGCATCGAGAGCGACGCGCCTGCAGATCGACTACGCCTTGTGGGGCCGTTCACCGACGACGTACCTGGCATCAACCGGTGTCAGTTCTTCGGCGCATTCAATACGTCCAAATTGTCGCTGCAGCTCAATATGAAAAACCCGGTCGGAGTTGACGTCGCCCGCAAGGCGCTTGCCTGGTGCGACATTGCCCTCGACTCGTTCACGGCGGGCACCATGGATCGACTCGGGCTCGGGTACACCGCAGCAACCGAGGTGAATCCCGACATCATCATGGCCACCACGTGCCTGTTTGGCCAGACAGGCCCGGTTTCGAAACTGGCCGGGTATGGCTATCACGCGGCTGCAATCAGTGGTTTCTACGAGATGACCGGGTGGGATGATCGCAACCCTGGAGGTCCGTGGAACGCGTACACCGACACGATTGCGCCTCGGTTCTTGACCACGACGTTGCTGGCGGCACTGGACCATCGCCGCCGCACAGGGCAGGGCCAATACATCGATCAGGCGCAGATGGAGTCGGCGTTGCACTTTCAGTCACCGCAACTGCTCGATGTTCAGCTTTCGGGTCACAACGCCCGACGTGATGGCAACGTCGATCCGGCATATGCACCTCACGATGTGTATCGGTGTCAGGGCGAGGACCAGTGGTGTGCCATCGCCATCGAGACACTCGACCAATGGCGGAACCTGTGCACGGTGCTGAGTGAACCGGGCTGGGCCGAAGATCCCGAGTTAGCCACCGTCGAAGGTCGCCGCAGTAACGAGTCGATGATCAATGACCGTCTGACTCAGTTCACCGAGCAGTATGAACCTCGGGCCCTGATGGATCTATTGCAGGCCAGGGGAGTGCCGGCAGGCATGGTGCAGCGATCGAGTGATCATCTGCAAGATCCGCAGTTAGCGCACCGTGACTTCTTCCGTCGGATGCAACATCCTGAGATGGGCGAGGTGCCGTACGAAGGCCACCAGTATCAAATCACCGGGTACAGCAATGGTCCTCGTATGGCTGCGCCGTGTCTTGGCGAACATACCTATGAGGTCTTGACCGAGGTCCTCGGCCTGGATGTGGACAAGGTCACGGAGATTCTGGTCAGCGGCGCATGTGGTTAACCGCCACTGCCGCCACTACCACCGCTCGGTAGGTCAGACGGGGCCGTGTTACGAACCGGACGCAACCAGACAAGACTTCACCCGTGCACGCCATCCCGAAATACGTCGGGCCAACGTGCCGTCAGTCTGCCTTTGCACGGGAGAACAGGTGGGCGTTTCTTTGGTGTGCCGCTGGTCTCGGCCTGCGGTAGCGAAGACCCTCCTTTGGCCGCAGCCGCACCCGTTGAAGAAGCTGTACCTCGGGCGGACCGCCGACCGCCAACATACGGCTAACCTCGGAAATTCATGGGAGTCACGCTGGTCATTGCCGCCGTCATATTTGTGCTGTCGTTGGCAGGTGGATACGCACCCAGGGCATTAGCCGGCAAGCTCTCAAATAAGGCCCTCGAAGACCTGACTGGTGTTGCTTCCGGGCTGCTTTTGACGTCGGCCCTTCTTATCGTGGTCCCTGAAGGATTTCATGTCGCTGCCGAGGTCGCTCATGAGGCAGGACTTGACCAGGCATTTGTGTATGAACCCGTGGTTCTTGGATTCACAATCCTGCTTGGTTTCATGGTCATGTTGCTTCTCGAAGGATTTGGCATCGGTCACGCCGTCCACGAAGAACATCACGATCACGTCGAAGGACACGGGCACGCACATGTGCATCACCCAACGTCGTCGACCGTGCTTGCGGTGGGTTTGTCGGTGCATGCGGTTGCCGACGGAATCGCGATTGGCGCCGCCGCAGCCACCGGCGAGTCGTCGTTCTCGTTGCTGGTGGCGGTTGCCGTAATCTTGCACCGAGTTCCGGCAGCATTCAGCCTTGGCGTGTTCGCCATGCACGAAAAGGCATCTCGTGGTCATCGCGAGCTGCTGATGTTCGCGATTGCTACACCCATTGCCACGTTGTTGTCGTTCCAGTTGCTCGACCAGGCGGCCGAAAAGCTTGTGGCCCTGGCCCTGTTGTTCTCAGCGGGCACTTTTCTGTACGTGGCTACCGTCGACACGCTGCCAGCGATCCATAATCCGGAGACGGGCCGGCGTTCGGTGCGCAACATTGTGATTGGCGGCTTGCTGTTCGGGGTGCTTCTGGTCATCGCCCAACAAGGTGGCTTGCTCGAACACAGCCATTAATGGCGACGCTAGCCAAACCCAACGTCCAGATAGTCGTCCGCGCAATCCGCCGGCCCAACGACACGGAAACAGTAGTCTTTTACCTTCACCACTCAGGATTCAGCACTGATGACCACGCTCTATGAGACCAACATCGATGACATGGATCCCCGGCTGTGGCCACATGTCCTCGACACGTTGCTCGCCGCTGGTGCACTCGACGCGTGGCTTACGCCGATCGTGATGAAGAAGGGCCGCCCGGCCTTCCAGTTGAGTGCGTTGTGCGAACCGGAGAGTGCTGAAAGGGTTCGGACCGTCTTCTTTCACGAAACGACCACCATTGGTATCCGCGAGGTCCAGGTGCAACGACATGTGCTCGATAGGTCCCAGTCGACCGTCAACGTTGGGGGCCATGCCATCGGTGTGAAGACGGCATTCCTCAACAACGAACCGGTCAACCGAAGCGTCGAATGGGACGACGTCGCGTCAGCGGCGTCAGCTCTTGGCCTCTCTGCAAAGCAAGTACTAGCCGCCGCAACCGCAGCCGCTAACGCTGCCGAAAATTCCTCATAGACCACCACCCTCTTCTTGCTGTCGAGAATCGGCCATTTCGTGGGGCTTCGTATCTGACTGCTTGTGTGGTGCCAGAACGGGGGGCAGGGTTGTTCGCTGAGTGTCCACATGGGTTGGTCGTTGCGGGGCGGCCAAGGTCGTCACGGCTCTCGCTAACCATCAAACCGTTTGTGCTTGTAGGGACGCGCCCGCGATGATCTGTGTAGAACGTCAACTCGGGGGAGTGTTCTATGCAGGTCCAATGGTCACATTCGGTACTCAAGGTACGAGATATCGAGGCAATGACGCAGTTCTACTGCGACGCACTCGGTTTCGAAGTCGCCGATCGTGGAACAGTAGGCGCTGACGCCGAGATCGTCTTTCTGAGCGGAAGCTCACGAGATCACCATCAACTCGGATTGATGACAGGTCGATCCGATGGCGACCAAGGCAGCTTGGATCACATGGCGTTTCGTGTTGGGTCACTCGATGATGTGAAACAGATGATCGAGTGGGTGACCGCCGATGAACGAATCGGCGATGGTGCTCCCGTTACTCATGGCAATGCCGTGTCGGTGTACTTCGCTGATCCTGAGGGCAATGGCATCGAGATCTTCTGTGATACGCCGTGGCATGTTCCTCAACCTGTGGTTCGTGGTTGGGACCCGGGTAAGAGCAGCGATGAGGTACTCGCCGGAGTCCATGAGAAGTTTGGCGAGAACCCCGGAATGATGGCAATGGACGAGTATCGAGCACAGCGAGCTGAGCACTTCGGGGAAGAAGAGAGCACGTCATGAATGTGGCCGATATCGACGTCTTGTCCAATCGTGTGTATGCCGAAGGCGTGCCTCACGACCAACTCGACCTCCTTCGTGCCGACCGGCCAGTGCACTTCCAACCCGTGCCTGATGAGCGGCTCATGAACGAGGCGTGGGTTCTGACCCGGCACGAGGATGTCTTAGCGATCAGCAAAGACACCGAACACTTCGTGAACGCACACGGCCTCAACCTGCGCGGCAACTACACGGACGACGAAGATCGTCATCTTCTTAACCTCGACGATCCCGAACATTTACGGCTTCGTCGAATGACCAACAAGGGATTCACACCTCGGGTGGTCCGCCGGTACACCGAGCACTATCACGACATGGCCGGTCACCTGATCGACGAGGCCGTAGCCGCAGCGCGTGCACAACACGACAACAGTGCAGTCGTGTTTGATGCTGTGAATGAGTTGTCGGTGCCATTGCCGCTTTTGGCGATCTGTGAGCTGCTCGGCACAACGCCCGATGACCGGGACCAGCTTGTTGCCTGGAGCAATGCCATTATCTCCAACGACGATCCGGACTATTCGCCGTCCGACGAGGCGCGTGAGCAGGCCAGCGAAGAGATGGCTGCGTATATTCGCGCGATGTATGCGGATCGAGCGGCCACGCCGACCGACGACATGGCCTCAATCCTGGTCGATCATGTGCAGCGGGGTGAGCTGACCCCCGAGGAATACGGAGGCTATGTCGCCCTGCTGTTCGTTGCCGGCAACGAAACGACCCGCAACAACATCAGCCATGGCCTCCTGCAGTTGGCAAAGAATCCGGACCAGTACAAGCTTCTCAAAACTGGTGACTACTGGGACAGTGCGGTCGAAGAACTTATTCGATGGGCAGCTCCTGTCATCTATATGAGTCGCACGGTGACCAAAGACGTGACGTACAAGGGACATCAGTTCCGCAAAGATGATCGAGTGGTGCTGCACTACGCGGCAGCGAACCGCGATCCCGAGGTCTTCGACGATCCACACCGGTTCGACATCACTCGTGACCCGAATCCGCACCTGTCGTTCGGCTTCGGTGCCCATTTCTGTCTTGGCGCCCACCTCGCCCGGCTCGAGACTCGGTGCCTGCTCGAACAGTTCGTGGCCCGCATCGAATCATTTGAGCTAGCCGAGCCCGAGTCTTATGTGCGGTCGAGTTTCATCAGCGGGATCAAGCGACTGCCGCTCGCCGTGAACCTACGCCAACCAGCGATGGTCTGAGCTCGCCTAACCGAACTCAGATCGAATCGCGGCGGTGTGTTGGCCAATGGTCGGCACTCGCCCGGATTGGCGCTCGGCCATGCCAGGAAGTTCGGTCCACCGAACCGGATGCGCAGGTAGTTCGACCGTGTGGCCGGTGCTGGTGTGCACTGTGCGGCGCCGTAGTGCTGGGTGTGTGGACAGGTCAGCAAGCGAGCTGACGTTGCCATAGGCGATCGAGGCCTCGGTCAATCGATTCTGGAACTCGGTACGGCTTAATGCGCCGATGATGCTGTTCATCCGGGACTCGAGGGCATCACGATTCGCGACCCGGTTGGTATTGGAGTTGAAGCGGGAATCGATGGCTATCGCAGTGTCCAAGAGCACCTGCTTACAGAGTCGAACCCATTCGCGTTCATTCTGGATTGAGATGAGTGTCAGGCTGCCGTCAGATGTTTCAAAGGCGCCGTAGGGAGCAATCGTTGGATGTTTGAGGCCAACCCGAGTCGGTCCGCCAGCGCCGAAATCGTGTTGTGCAAGCGGCACGGTCATCCAGTCGGCGGCAACATCGAACAACGACACTCGTACCCCAGACCCCTTGCCGGTCACGCCTCGTTGGATAATTGCTTCGAGCACGCCGTAATAGGCGGTCATGCCGGTGCCAGCATCGACCATCGACACACCAATACGACCGAGTTCGTTCGGGCTCCCCGAGATACCGATCAGGCCGGATTCTGCCTGCACCAGCAGGTCATAGGCCTTCTTATCTGCGACGTCGGCTGACTCGCCATAACCAGAGATGTCGCACGTGATCAGACGTTGGTTGCGCTCGCGGAGTGCATCGGATCCGAAGCCAGCTCGTTCGAGTGCGCCTGGTGCCAGGTTCTGGACGAAGACGTCGGCCTCATCGAGGATCGAATGTAACAACGCTGCGTCGTTGGGATCCTTGATATCCAGCACCAACGACTCCTTGCCCTGGTTCGCCCACGCGAAATAGGAGCTGTCACCGTGGGCTGCGTCGTCATATCCTCGGGCGAAGTCGCCGTCGGCACGTTCGATTTTGATAACTCGAGCGCCAGCATCGACGAGTCGTGCGGTGCACAGCGGTGCGGCAACGGCTTGTTCGACGGCTACGACGGTGAGTCCGGTGAGTGGAAGTGTTGTCATTGGTTGCTGCGGCTACCGATTGAAGTTTTCGCGAGCTTCGACCGCGGCTTGGTAACTGCGGGTCAACGCCGACTGATCGGCATCGGCGAACGAGGTCGCGCGGTGTAACGCATTTGCTGTGGCGTTGATGGCTTCTTTCACCATACGGGTCGTAGCTGCTGGCATCGATGCAGCTCGGCTCGCCATCTCGGTCGCTACTACGACGCTTTGGCCAGGATCGGCGATCTTGTCGATCAGGCCCCAATCGAGGGCCATGTCAGGCCCCATCTTCTCGCAGAGCAGGGTGATCTGTTTTGCCTTGGACGGGCCAACAAGCGTCACCAACCGGGGGAGTGCACCCCACTGCAGGTTGAGACCAATCTTGACTTCGGGTACGTACAAGTAGGCATCGCTGGCGAGCACCCGCCAGTCACAGGCAAGCGCAATCGCACATCCTGCGCCGACTGCCATACCCTCCATGGCGGTAACGGTGATCTGAGGCATGTCTTCCCACGCCTGGCAGAGCCGAACACCTCGGTAGAAACGGTCGCGTAAGGCTACGTCGTCGAGTTCTTCCCAGGTCGCTGGGTCACGCAGGTCGATGCCGGCGGAGAACGCGTTCGGCGCACCGCTCAAGACGACGGCTTGGGTTGTGAGGTCGTCCTGAAATCGACGAGCTACATCGGTCAGTTCGAGAATCGTGGCCTGGTTGAACGCGTTGAGCGAACCGCCGCGGTCGAAGGTGACTGTGGCCACTGGGCCACCGTGTTCTACGGTGACATTTTCGTAGTTCACATCGGTGAAAGACATGGTGAGGCTCCGTGCTGCTTGGTTGATCGGGGTTATTTGGTTGATCGGGCGGCAACGCCGTGGAACGGTCGTCCGGCCTCGTTGTACTCAGCGGCGAGAGCGAAGAACTCGTCGCCGAATGGATCT
>ERZ651776.4968-NODE-4968-length-11863-cov-23.521721_pt1 | contig 11863 bp, 17 predicted proteins | sample MGYA00514761_ERZ651776 | MGnify/ENA metagenome assembly ERZ651776 | reverse complement strand
GGTCATATTCATACAGATATTTTAATGAAAGAAGTTTTAAAAAGAGATTATAATTTACTTGGAAAAACTAGACTAAGTCATATATGGCATATGACAAATACTAAAGACGACAAACCACTTATAATTACTGATGGTGCTTTAAATGTTTTGCCTAATGTAAAAACAAAAATGCATATTTTAAGAAATGTAATTGATTTTTCAAATCGTATAGGAATTGAAAGACCAAAAGTTGCAGTTCTATCAGCAACAGAAGAAATTTTAGATAGTGTACCAAGCTCAATCGAAGCAGATGAAATTACAAAACTTGCAAAAGAAGAGAATTTAAATGCTGATGTTTTTGGTCCCCTGGCATTTGATAATAGTATTTCAAAAAAATCTGCCGCTATAAAAGGTGTTAAGAATATTGTTGCTGGTGATGCAGACGTATTATTAGTTCCAAGTGTTGAAACTGGAAATAGTTTGGTTAAAATGATGATTTACTTTATGGGAGCTTGTGCAGCTGGTGTAGTTGTTGGTGGTAAAGTTCCAATAGTAATTACAAGTAGATCAGATGAGGCACAAGCTAGATTGGCCTCTATTGCTGCTGCTGTTGTTGCTTTAGACTAGTTCTTCATTGAAATAATCATATTAATGTTTTAAATAAAGCTTCAAAATTAAAGAGGAAAACAATGGCTATAACTTATTTAAAAAAATCACCTAAAACATCATCAACGGATGACACTAAAACAACTGGAATTGTTCAAGATTTATTAAAAAATATTGAAACTACCAAAGAACAAGGGTGTATCGATCTTACAAAGAAATTTGATAAATATGATGGTGATATTATTGTTTCCAAAGAAAGAATTGAAGAAATCAAAAAAACATTAGACCAAAAAACAAAAGATGATGTTCAATTTTCATATGAAAGAGTTAGAAAGTTTGCTGAAGCACAATTAAAAAACTATGGTCAGGACTTTGAAGTGGAGCTTTCAGATGGATTATTTGCTGGTCAAAAGTTAATACCAGTTAATACTGCTGGATGTTATGTACCAGGAGGTCGTTATGCACACATTGCATCTGCAGTGATGAGTGTAACAACTGCTAAAGTTGCTGGTGTAAAAAATGTTATTGCATGCAGCCCTCCTAAAGAAGGTGTGGGTGCTCATCCAACAATTGTTTATACAGCTGACTTGTGTGGTGCTGATGTAATTTTAAATTTAGGTGGTGTTCCAGCTATAGCTGCAATGACTAATGGTTTATTTAATAATCCTCCTGCTGATATTATTGTTGGTCCTGGAAATCAATTTGTTGCTGAAGCTAAAAGAATTTTATTTGGAAAAGTTGGTATTGATTTATTTGCAGGTCCTACTGAAATTGGAATTATTGCAGATGCTAAAGCTGATCCTGAAATAGTTGCTGTTGATTTAGTGGGTCAAGCTGAACATGGTTATAATTCACCCTGCTGGTTATATACAACAAGCAAGGAACTAGCAGAAAAAGTGATGAAAAGAGTTCCAGAATTAATTGCAGAATTGCCTGAAGTTCCAAGAACAAACGCTGATGCGGCTTGGAGAGATTATGGAGAAGTTATTCTTTGTGATACTGATGAAGAAATGGCAACCATTAGTGACGAGTATGCTCCAGAACACTTAGAAGTTCAGACAGAAAATTTAGAGTGGTTTCACAAGAGACTTACTAACTACGGTTCTTTATTTATCGGTGAAGAAACGACTGTTGCTTATGGTGATAAATGTTCAGGAACTAATCACATACTTCCAACCAAAGGTGCTGGAAGATATACGGGTGGACTATTTGTTGGTAAGTTTGTTAAAACATTAAGTTTCCAAAGAATGACCAAAGAATCTACAGAGCTAGTTGGTGCTGCAGCTGCAAGAATTTCTAGATATGAAGGAATGGAAGCGCACGCAAGAACTGGTGACGTAAGATTAAAGAAATACGGTTACTCTAATTAATTGTTTCTAAAATAACATAAATTGTAAGTAAACTCATAAAGCCAATAATAAATGAATTAATTATTTTCCAAATTTTTTCATTTTGAGCATAATGAGATAGATACTTAGATAAATATCCAATTACAAAAAAAAATAAAAAAGAGGCTACTGTGGCACCAACGCCAAATAAAATTTTTTGATCAAAAATAAAATTTTTTGAAAAATTACCTAGAAAAAAAACTGTATCTGAATAGACATGAGGATTTAGATAAGTAAAACCAAGAGTTTTTAAAAAAATATTAAATTTTGAAATTTTTTTAGTCTCATTATTTAAGTCAATTTTAAGATTAAATGATTTAATTTTTAAATAAATAAAATGTATTAAAAAAATAATTAATAAAATATTGAATATTAATTCAATAGTAGAATTAAAATATTGAACGAAGAAATGAAAAAGAAATATACCTAAAAAAATTAATATTAGATCTGAAATAGAACAAATAAGACAAACTACAAAAATATGTTGTTTTTTTAACCCCTGCTCTATTACAAAAATGTTTTGTGCACCTATAGCTAAAATTAGACTGAGCCCAGTAAAAAAACCTAATACCAGGAATTCCATCTAAGTATTAGATTATTCTGGATTAGCAGTTAACGTTTTAATTTCTAAAATATTTTCGTTAGGATCTTTAACAAAAAAAGTTTCTTGCTCATACTTTGTACCTTTAAATCTTAAGTATGGCTCATCATAATATTTATGACCATTTTTTTTTAATCTTTCTTTCAAAGAATTAAAATCTTTTCTTGATAAATGCACTCCAAAATGAGGAACTGACACATTCCCCATGTCAACATCATGTCTTTCATTGTCTAATTTATGTTCACTTGCATGAAGTGTTAATTCATTTCCCCAAAAATCAACATCCGCCCACTCCTGAGCAGAATTATCTAATCTGCAGCCAAGAGTTTCACTATAAAATTTCTTTGCTATTTCTAAATCCCCACACGGAATAGCCAAGTGGAAACAATTTGTATTCTTGTACATTTCAACCCTCTTTAAATTGCGTATTTAGTTATTATATAATGTATATACTTTTTTTAATCAACTGTTAGAAAACTCAAAAAAAATGAATGATTTTTTACAATCTATAATTGACCGAGACCCTGCGGCAAAATCTAAATTAAGTTTAATTTTAACCTATCCAGGAGTTAAGGCTATTTTTTTTTACAAAATTGCTAATTTTTTTGCAATTGCTAAATTTGATTTAATAGCAAGAATTATTTCTCAACTCGCAAGATTCTTAACTGGAATAGAAATTCACCCAAAAGCAAAGATTGGAAAAAATTTATTTATAGATCACGGTATGGGAGTGGTAATTGGTGAAACTTCAGAAATTGGAAACAATGTTACCTTATATCATAATGTTACTTTAGGTGGAATTGCACCAAGTATTAATTCTAATGATCAAAGAAATATGAAACGACACCCTACTTTAGAAGACAATGTAGTTGTTGGATCAGGTGCACAAATATTAGGACCTATTACGATTGGCAAAAATTCTTTAATTGGATCTAATTCAGTAGTAACAAAAAATGTACCTGAAAAATCTGTGATGGCAGGTATTCCAGCAAAAAGAGTTGGGGATGCTACAAAAGGATTTAAACCCTACGCTGTTATTGATGAAGAAAAAGAATAATGAAAAATACAAAAAATAATTTTATCGACTCAATTGGTAACACCCCTCTAATAAAACTTAAAGCTGCATCAGAAATTACTGGATGTAATATTTATGGAAAAGCTGAATTTTTAAACCCAGGTGGCTCTGTTAAAGATAGAGCTGCATTAGCATTAATCAAAGATGCTCAAGAAAAAAAGTTAATTTCAAAAGGTGGTATTGTTGTTGAGGGAACTGCAGGAAACACAGGTATTGGGTTGGGTCTTTTAGGTAATTCTCTTGGTTATAAAACAATTATTGTAATGAATGATAATCAAACTCAAGAAAAGAAAGATACATTAAGAAATCTAGGAGCTGAACTTCGACTGGTGCCAGCTAAACCTTATAAAGATAATGATAACTTTGTAAAAGTTGCAGCAAGATTAGCTGAAGAATTAAAACCAACAAATAATAATGGAGTTATTTGGGCTAATCAATTTGATAACACTGCTAATGCTAAAGGTCATTATGAAGGTACTGGAAAAGAAATTTGGGAACAAACTGAAGGTAAAGTTGATGGATTTGTTTGTTCGTCTGGAACGGGAGGAACTATTTCAGGGGTTAGTAACGCTTTAAAAGAAAAGAATAAAGATATAAAGATTTATTTATCAGATCCAAAAGGTTCTGCTCTTTATAATTATATAAAAAATGGTGAATTAAAATCTGAAGGAAATTCAATCACCGAAGGAATAGGCTCAAGTAGAATTACAAAAAACTTTGAAAACGCAAAAATTGATGGTGCTTATTCAATTGATGATCTTGAGGCTTTACCTATTCTTTATAATTTAATTCAAAATGAAGGTTTAAGTTTAGGAACTAGCTGTGGAATTAATATTGCTGGAGCTATAAGACTTGGAAAAGAACTTGGTCCAGGTAAAACAATAGTAACAATTCTTTGTGATAAATCAGATAAATATAATTCAAAAATGTTTAATAAACCCTTTTTACAAGAAAAAGGTCTACCAATCCCAGGCTGGCTATAAATGTTTCCAAAAAAATATTCAAACTTATTATTTATATTTTTTATGGGTCTTGGGATGAGTTTGCTTATGACGCTTATAATCACTTATGTAAATACGGGTTATGATGAACTTTATTATAAAAGATTTCTTAAAGCCTGGTCGGTAAGCTTACCAGTTGCAATGGTTGCAACAACAATTGTAGCTCCAATAGTACAAAAATTTGTAGATAAAATTACTAAATAATAATATTCTTTAAATTGTGAGTAATATCTTTGCATACATAGTTCTAATAATGGCAGTTATTTTAGGTACAGCTGCAAACGGATTCGCTAAAGGTGCAAATGGTTTTACATTGTTAATACCAAGCTTATTAACAGCGATAACAATAGTTGGGTGTATGTTCACATTATCAATTGTTATGAAAACTATTCCTGTTGGCATTACGTATGCATCATTTGCTGGTTTATGTATAATAGCCACAACAATTGTTGGCGTGTATAAGTTTAACCAAATGCCAGATCTTTTCACAGTAATTGGTTTAATTTTAATCATTTCAGGAGTTTTAATAGTAAACTTACTTGGTAAAACTAGTTAATATTTTATATGACAAATTTATCTGGATATATCTTTCTTTTTTTAGGAATAATTCTTGGAATAACTTCTAATGGTTTTTTAAAATCAACTAACGGATTTACTAATATTGGACCAACTATCTTTTGTATTGTTTCAATAGTTGCTTGTATTTTTTGTTTATCCAAAGCAATGAATATAATTCCAGTTGGTTTTACTTACGCAACATACGGTGGACTTACAATTACAGCAGTAACATTATTTGGTGTTTTTAAATATAATCAAATACCAAATATTTATGGGGTAATTGGTATAGCTTTAATTATTGTAGGTGTAATTCTTTTGAATACTTTTGGTAAAACTACTTAGTAACTGGTTTTAAAATTTTTAAAATTTTATTTTGAACACCTTTATTCGCAGAAGCGACTATATTCCCTGCTTTAACAGCATCAGCATTTTTCCAAGTGCTAACTATCCCTCCAGCTGCTTTGATAATTGGTATTAGTGGATGAATATCCCAAATTTTATTTCCACATTGTAAAACAACATCAACTTTACCTTCTGCAAGATGTGAATAACTTAAAGCATCCGCACATGGAAATTGCATCAATTTTAAAATTTTAGGTATCTTCTTTTGCTTATTAAGAGATAACATTCCATGAAAGGCAGCTGACATTTTGATATCTTTAAATGTAACTTTTTTATTAACTTTTATTTTTCGTTTTTTTCCTTGATCTACAACGTAAGCAATTTTATCTGAAGCATTGTAATAATATTTTTTAAGAACTGGATAATTTGCAAGTCCAACAACTGGAACACCTTTATAATTTAAAGAAATTAAATTACTCCAAGTTGGATTACCAATAACATATGATCTTGTCCCATCTATTGGATCAATCACCCAAGTAAATTCACTTCGAGTTTTCTTATGACCAAATTCTTCTCCAATGACTTGGTGATTAGGAAATTTTTTGTTGATTTCTTTTCTTATAAACTTTTCAAATGCTTTGTCAGAGGTTGTAACTGGATCATACCCTCTACCCTTAAGTTTATTTGAAATTTTAAAAGTTCTATTCAATTTAGAGTAATAAAAATTAGTTAGTTTTTTAGCTAAGCTATCAACAAACTTGGAATATCTTTTAAAATCTGATGAATTTAATATCGACACATAGGACTAATACTATTTAATTTCTATTGATTAAAGTAAAATTTTAAATAATTCTCCTAATATTATATGAAAATTGAATTAACAGATAATAAGGTCTTTTTTGAAAAACAAGGCTCAAAAAAAGAGATACATCCATTCTGGCTTAGAGAAAGAGTTAATAGTAAGGAATTTTTAGATCAAAAAACTCAACAAAGATTATTTGATCCAACCATGCTCTCAAACAATACTGAAATAACAAAATTAAAAATGTCAGAAGAGTTTCTTGAGGTAACTTTTAAAGATGGCGCTCATGCCAAACTGATCATAGAAAATATTCTTAAAGAATTTGAAAAAGACAATGAACTATATTTTATTAATAAAATAAGTTGGGACTCAAATTTTAAAATAATTAATAAATTTAAATTTTCTCATAATTTTTTTGAAGAAAAAAAAATGTATGAGTCGCTATTAGATTTTTATAAATACGGTTTTGTAATTTTTGAAGATGTTCCAACTCAAAATAATTTTATTGTTAACTTTGCAAATTCAATTGGCAGTATTAGACCTACAAATTTTGGAGAATATTTTAATGTAAAATCAAAGCCTAATCCAAATGATCTTGCTTATACGTCTTTACCTTTAGCTCCTCACACTGATAATCCATATAGAAAACCAGTTCCATGTATACAAATACTTCATTGTATTGAAAATGAAGTTAATGGTGGCCAATCTACACTAGTAGATGGTTTAGCGGTAACAGAAGAATTAAAAAAAAACTACCCTGATTATTATAAAATATTGACCGAGATTAAAGTTAGATTTCAATTCATTGACCAAAATGTTGTTCTAGAAGATTGGGCAGAGATGATAAAATTAGATGAAAATAATAGATTTAAACAAGTAAGATTTAGCCCAAGATTAGATTTTGTTCCTTTAATGGAAAAAGAAAAATTAGAACTATATTATTCTGCAAGAAATAAAATATCTGAAATGTATAATTCAGAAAAATTTAGAATTGAATTTAAATTAAAACCAGGTGATTTATTAATGATGGATAATCACAGGCTGCTCCATGGTAGAACAGAATATAATGCTAATGAAGGTAATCGTTTTTTACAAGGATGTTACATTGATTATGACAGCACAGAAGGAAAACTTAAACATCTTAAAAGAAAATTTGATGTTTAGAATTATTTATTAAAACAATTATTTACTAATATCGCCATTAATATCCAAATTACAAAAGTTTCTCCGTGCGTGAATAAATAATCTGCACCTGCAAATCCTGCAATAATATTTATTCCATAAATAATTATTGTAGAAATTACTAAACTGATAATTAAATCTATTAATCCGGTTACGTATTTCATACTTAAAGAATATAGATATTAAAACCTAATGCAATTTTAAAATTTCTATTAAAAAGTGAAGTTTTTTAAGATGTGCGCATAATATTAAACAGCCAGGTTGTATTCAAGATATTTATTTGAATGAAAACAAAATATATTTCTTGAATACAACCTTTGCAAAATTTATTTTCAAATTAAGGAGGTAGTTTTAATGAATCTAATGCCACCTGACACTTAGCTGGGTAGCTTAATATTTCATAAAAACAAAAACAAAAAACTTGAAGTCCATTCGGACTTAAATGCCAAAAAGGCGACTTAAAGGGAGCTCTTTTGGTTGTAGAACGAAAGAGCGAACCCTTAAAAAACTATTTATTTAAAATAAGACAAATTAGTTTGTCATTAAAGGTTAAATTTTTTTTAAATTTATGATTAATTTCCTTAATACCTTTATTAATTTCCCTAGATTTAAAACTTAACAGTACTGAAATGTACCTGTTCTCAATCATCTGAATATATTTTTTTTTTGTTATTTTTACCTTAAATGCAAATTTTTTGGTTAAGGTTTTAAAATTTAGATTTAATATAAATTTAATTATTTTTTTATCTCTATTTAATGATTCATTTAATTTTCTTTTCATTGATAAAAAGGAAGGAATTTCATTATGATTTGTATTTAATGAGAATATTATTATTTTTCCCCCAGGATTAAGTGTTTCTTTGCACAAAATAAGTAATCTTTTTATTTCTTTAAATTGTAATAAATGAATTGTTTGCTTAATTAAGATTAAATCAAACTTTTTTTTATTCTTTTTTAAATACTTTGTTGCATCAACTTTTTTAAAACTAATTCTTTTGTCTCTATCTAAATGTCTTTCAATATCAATTCCTAAAGGCTTATTTTTTAATTTTAATTTTGAAGATAAAGAACCTAATATTTTACCTCTTCCACATCCAATATCTAAAATTTGAGAATTTTTGTCTAATTTGATTTGTTTTAATAAAAAGTTATTAAATGATTGGATATATTTATTCGATGAGAGCCAGGTTTTATTGTCCCAGTTTCTTAATGACACGTGATACCAAATTTTTTAAGTCTCCAATAGTTGTATGGCCAAGGGGTTATAAACCCAGCTATAAGCATAATTGGAACTACCCACCAAGTTAAAATAGCTCCACCTGTTAAAAAATAATCAGTTAAATTCATTGCAACTTCCATGCTAATCATTGAGATAAAGCTCATTCCTATTGCGGTTTTAAAAGCTTTTGAAAAATCTAAACTTTGTTTCATTAAAACTATTGTTTCTAAAACAATACTTGTGATTAAACCATTAATTATAGCTAATGTCATAATCCCTAAAACTGGGAATGGAATTTTGGTCAATTGAAAAAATAAAATAGTTCCAAAATCACCGATACTACACCCTAACAAACACCAGGCAGTATTGTGGGCACTTTTTTTCCAGGTGTGTTTACAATTCCAGTCAAGAGTAGAGCTGTTCATAGTTTTATGATAATAATTAATTATGATATTTAAACAGTTATTTGATAAAAAATCCTCAACTTACACATACTTAATTGCCTCAGCTAAAGGTAGAGAGGCTTTAATTGTCGATCCAGTTATAGAAAATGTTGCTGAATATATAAATGTACTAAAAGAACTAGATTTAAAATTAGTAAAAGTTATTGATACCCATATTCATGCAGATCATGTAACAGGAGCGTCTAAACTTAAAGATATTACAAAATGTTCAACAATCATGGGTGATCATACTCCAGCAGACTCAGTGGAAATTAAAGTAAAAGATGACGAATATATAAATTTAGATAATCTAAAAATTAGAGCAATGTACACACCAGGACATACTTCTGATAGTTATAGTTTTTTAATGAACAATTACCTTTTCTCTGGTGACACATTATTAATTAATGGAACTGGTAGAACAGATTTTCAAAATGGCAGCGCAAAAGATGCTTATAATTCAATATTTAACAAACTTTTAAAATTACCAGAAGAAACTCTTTTATATCCTGCTCATGATTATAAGGGTGAAAAAGTTAGTACTATTGGAAAAGAAAAAAAACAAAATCCGAGATTGCAAGTTAATAGTGTAGATCAGTATATAGATATAATGAATAATCTAAATATTAAAAAACCTACAGAACTTGAATTCAATGTTTCAAGAAATATCAACTTAGGAGCTTAAATCTAAATTGAAGATTGAATAGCTTTGTAAATTAGATCTTTAGATGTTTCGCCAATGCTTCTGTAAACTTCTTTATTATCTTTAAAAATCAAAAGTGTTGTTTGATATTGTACATCAAACATTTGCGCAATTTCTTTATTTGTTACATCAAATTTAAAGTATTCAATATTATCAAAATCATTTTTAGCTTTATCTAAAACCTTCATTTGACTAGCACAAGATGTACAATACTTAATCCAAGAACTAACTATTACAACCTTGCCTTCTGATTGCGCTTTATCAAATAATTCTTTTTTAAAAGTTGTTTCTTTTGCTATTGCACTACTGCTGAAAAAAAATAAACAAAAAATAAATATAAAAGTTTTTTTCATAAATTGTTTATATAACAAATATTATAAACCAGTAAGAAGCTAATCCAGAAAATATTGTCGCAATTATACTTCTTGAAATAATTCCAATAATTGTTGCAATTATTGCTGCAATAATCTTTGGGTTATTCTCTATTAGAAATGATCCTGAGTTATCTAGAAATATAGCTGGAAATATAATTGCTGGAAATATGGCAGAAGGAACATAAGATAAAACCTCTCTTATCCTATCATTGAACATTTCTTTTTTGATCAATGCTATCATTGAAAATCTTGTAAGATAAGTAATCAATCCACAACAAATTATTAAAGCCCAATTACTCATTATTTTTTATCATCTTTGTTAATATTATCGCTGAAATTAATCCCACTAAAGCTGCAACTATTATATAAGCTTTAAATGGAATATAATTATATCCTAATGTGGCTACTAAACCTGAAATAATTATTACAATTACATTAATAAACTTTCTAAAATCATTTACTAATAGAGCCAAAAAAGTTAACGGCACTGCAAAACTCAAACCTAACTTTTCTGGTATTGCTGCACCCAGTACAATTCCTAAAAATGTAGTTGATTGCCAAATTATCCAGCAAGTTGCACCAGCGCCTACTAAATGAAAGTATCTATTTTTATTTTCATTTCTTCTTAAGTACTCATTTGATATGGCAAATGCTTGGTCAATTAAGAAATAGGAAATTATAATTTTCCAAATTAATTTTAAATCTGACAAATGTTCAGAAACAACAGCTCCATAAAGAAGATGTCTTGAGTTAACTGCCCCAACTGAACTTATAATTACTAAGGATGAAGCGCCACCAGAAAATAACTGTAAAAGAACTATTTGAGAAGCACCTCCAAAAACTATTAAGGACATTCCCATTGTTTCTAATGGAGTGAATCCAATATCAATTGCTAATACACCAAATATTAGACCAAATGGTACTACTGGGATCATCAAAGGACTTACGTCGATAATGCCTTTTAAAAAAACTTTAAAATTATTTTTCATTTTTTAAAGATCTTTATTAGAAGCAAACTATATGATCAATATGAATTGGTCTTTTAATGCCAAATTTTTCATCAACTTCATGTTGATGAATATGATGTGAGTGAACAAATACAGGTATTAATTTGCTGCTTTCAGTCTTTAGAGTATAAATAAAATTAGTACCTCTAAATTTTCTATCAACTACTTCTAATTTAAGATTGCTTTTATCATCATGTTCTAAATCTTCTGGTTGTAATAAGAGTTTTACTTCAGATCCTTTTGGGTAATGTTTTATAAAATTTCCAGTTATAGTCCCTAAGTCATTATTTTCTAAACTATTTTCTCCAGTAACTTTGGCAGGTATTAGAATTCCTCTGTTAAGAAAATTAACAACTTCTATTGAATTTGGAAAATGATAGACATTATACGGATCATCATACTGCTTTAATTGACCATCTAAAATTATTCCACACTTTGTTCCAAGATAAAAAGCTTCATAAGAGTCATGAGTAACTATTATTGTTGTAATCTTTTGCTCTGTTAATATTTGTTTTAATTTGACTTGGATCTCTTCTTTAAAACTTTGATCCACATTTGATAATGGTTCATCTAATAATAGCAG
>ERZ651776.4967-NODE-4967-length-11865-cov-4.821089_pt1 | contig 11865 bp, 7 predicted proteins | sample MGYA00514761_ERZ651776 | MGnify/ENA metagenome assembly ERZ651776 | reverse complement strand
GGCGATGGCGATGGCGATGGCGATGGCGATAGCATGCGTTTGTTGGAAATCGTTCTCAGCAAGACTAAATCTGCTGTTGTCAAGGACGGAGCACTTATCAATAGCTTCATGTCAACGCGGCTTCTCAAGATGCTCATTTCTTGTTCATCGGCTCTTGGCGTCATTCTCAAACATCTAGGCGAGAAAGGGTCACCGTGCTCGAATTTTTTTACAGACGGAGACAACAGTGATTTCGCAAATGATCTCTTGCAGAATGTATTTGACCTGAGCAATGGTGTTCAGAGCTGCGAGGAGATAATCGAAAAAATCCCTACTATTGATACCGTAGCGTTTTTATCCAAGGCATCCAAAGCGATCCGTACAACAAATGCGGAAATCGACCATAACGAAATGTTTAAGCTTCTCAAACTCTCTCTCACATATAACTGCTTCGATGAGACTTTCGAGAACGTTGGGTGTGGAGACCCTAGTTTCTGGCGCTCATGTGCAGGACGTCAATTTTTGTTTGACGGGGGGCTCAAAGAGCTCTTCGCGCTCACCGACTCGATTGATTATGATAAAAAAAGTATTGCGGAGATCATCGTGCAGAAACTAGAATCAACTGAAATACTGAGCGAAATTTGCCGTTTGTACGTTGAAAGCGTCATTGGTAATCGGGAGTTCGAGCAATTGCTTAGCGACGAAATGAAAGTTGAATCGTTGACTTCCTTAACGGGTGGGGTTGAAATCAAATGCGGCTTAGACTGCTTGAAAAATAATCTTGAAAACGCACTCGTCCTTGACGGCAATGATGATGATGACGAGAATCACGGTGCTGAAAATGTCCTCTTGTTGAAGATGATGCTATGCGATGTGGTTTCACTGTATCGAGTTTCCAAAATCAACCCGCTCGAAGTCCGCGAGGGCGATAAATATTTGCATTCAGACACCGATGAGATCGTCACAATTCACGCCATTCACAAGGATGACTGGCCAAATGTCTACTTTACGCTGGTTGAGAACGACAAGCAGACTATCGCTGACAAATTAATGCGGATTTCGGAACGTCCCCCTCGAAAGAAAAGTCTTGAAGAAGAAGCGATTGCGACAATCCTCAGACCAGCATTCGATAGCTTCCTGAAGGCTGCGAAAAACAGTGGTAGCGAGGGTAAACGCGTCTACTTTTGCGCCGTATTATCGCTCTTACTCAACGTTCGTGATGGGGCGCTTGTCGCCGGGCCGAAGGGATTGGGTAGCGTCAAGTACGAAGTCAGTAAGCTTCTCGCTTCTCTCACTTCTGTAGAAAGCCTTGCAATAATTGGGAATAATAACTGGGATGCTCTTGAGTTCATTGGTATTGAGTCGTTCGTAAGGGAGAAGTTGCTGCCGAACAAGGTCGACAATCCTCGAGCGGTGATTATCTTTTTGAGCGGTGCGGTATCCGAGATCGAGGACTGTGGTTTACTTAGGGGAGTCTCCGAGATTGTCAATTCCATTCTGCAAAACTCCGTCGACAGCTTGGTCATGCTGTATTCGCTGAGATTTTTAATTGCTTTCAGAAAACAGGCCAAGCGTCTGTATCAGATGGGAAATGGGTTCGAACTCGGCAAAGAGCCATCCTTCTCCAATCTTTCAAGAATGGTAAAGCAGTATTGCAGCGATACTCCTGATGACGACTGCAACATTTACCTCGACGAAGCCCAACAACGATTCAGGGCAGAATTCGAGTCCTTCGTCTTTGCCAGCGACTCAATGCACGGAAGGGATGAGAACAGTCTCAAGATGGGCGTCGATTTTACCTACACCGACGCAAGGGTTGTTGAGGATATGCTAGGGGGGAGTAGTGTCAGAACGCAGATGTGCTGCTACCGACTGATCAATTTGGTCGCGAAGACGCCTCTTATGAGTGCCACCACTGTCAACGAGAGAATTGAGAAGTTCATAGCCAAGAATGTCTCCACCGCCTTTCCGAGTTACGAAACTGAGGAGCGGGAGGACATCGAAGACAATGTTTTAGAGGCTGTGAGGCTTATACCCGCGATTTTGAGGAAAAAGTTGGAGGAGAGCGGGGCGGATGAGGGGCTAAAAACGACCAACGCAAAGCGGGGGGGAGGGAATGTCGTTATCAATTTGGGTCAGATTTTGGCTTGGATCGCGTTTGTCGACTATGTTGATTGCGCCGCAAAGAGCGACAGCACGAAACGCAACCAATTGGCGGTTTATGTTGACGCAATTCAGATTATTAGAAATTTGATGGACTGCTTTAGCTTTATGATCAGGGAGGATTTGACGCAGTTGAACAGTGACCTGCTGGACGAATACAGAGGAGGAGAGGAAGATTTATTGAGTGGAATCGGATATTACGGGTTTTTTAGAACTGTGCAAGCTTTCCCAGGTCTTGTTAAGAGGTGGTTTGACCAGGATGCCGAAAGAAATAGTAAGGCCATCGCTGTGAACTTCCTTGAGAAGCAGGCCGGGAGATTGATTTTGAAAAAGGAACTTGACATCATCAACAAGAGCAAGAGCAGCGACTTGGTAGGGGATATGAACATCACTGGAAGCCTAGTCAGCAGGGAGGTGGTGGCCACCTATCTCCAGGACGAGAGCCTGCTGGAGGTGACTATTAAGTTACCGAAGTGCTTTCCCCTGCGGAATGCTGAGGTGGACTGCAGCAAGAGGTAAGAATACTAGAAATGATACCAGTGCTGACGCGATCAATTGAAGGGCTTCAGTGGTAAGCCTGCGCAGGCAAACTAACAGAAAACTTGCTTCGTTTCGTCTTCTCAGTCTGGGGATAAAGGACAGTGTCAGCAAGAGGTGGCAGATCATGATGATACGGGGGCTGGAAAAGGACGGAGGAATTTTAGATAGTTTCGTTTTATGGAAAAGAAACATCGACGCCGAGTTTGAGGGCGTGGAGCCCTGTCCGATATGTTATGCTGTGTTGGATGTCAAAACTCATCGTTTACCGACGCTGACCTGTCGAACTTGCAACAGTTGCTTTCACAACAAGTGCTTGTTCAAGTGGTTCAGCAACAGCGGGAAGAATGAGTGCGTTATTTGTCAGCAGCCATGGAGATGAAAGCTATGGAAATTTTATAACTTGTAGTAATTTTTGTCGAATTTTACGCTCGCTAAAATTCTCTTGATTTTTTCTCTCGCTGCTCTGACGACGCAAAGGGTTAGGGTGAGTCTTCAACATTAGGGTGTGGCAAAAAATTCAGCAATTGCTGAAAAGGAAGGGAAGCAAACCCAATCAGTACGCACAATCCCCACTGAGAAGCGTCAAGCCCCCCTTCGACGCAATTCATCGCCACCCCGCCCTTCTCAACAATGACAACTTGTAGTGCAGCTGTGACGATCCAGATGCCACAAAAGTAGACATTGTTGTGAATATTCGAAAAAACGTTCCTCTCCCCGTTGAGCATCCGGCAATTAATCTCGTTAAAAAGCTGGAGAAGGACGAAAGAATTGAAGATAATGGTATAGTGGGTAGAGGGGACGCCGTAGTAATCGGTTTCCTTGTCGTCTTTCTCAATACGGTTGCCCTGTTCAACGTCAAACCACTCGTAGCCCTTAAAGAGGATGGTAAGGACTACAATAATCTGGAGGGCCGCGTGGCCAAGTATGTTGCGCCACATTCTTGTGGTGATCATGCTCTTGCTACGGTTTACAGGCGGCTTGTTCAAAAGGTCGTCGGTGGGGGGCTCCGTGGCAAGGGCGAGGGATGCCAGTGAGTCCATGATGAGATTGACCCAGAGCAACTGGATTGCAGCGAGAGGGGACTGCTGATATGCAAAGGAGCCTACTAGAGCAACGGTTACGGCGGCGAAATTAACCGTAAGCTGAAATTGCAGGAATTTCTGGATCGACGCATAGATATTTCGCCCCCATTTGGCTGCGGTTATTATAGAAGCGAAATTGTCGTCGAGCAGGATAATGTCTGCTGCATCCTTGGCGATCTGCGTGCCTGTGTTCATTGCAAATCCAATGTCAGCTCGCTTCAGCGCCTGGGCGTCGTTGGTGCCATCACCCGTCATGGCAACAACTTGTCGATCTGGGAATATTGAGATAGAGTACTCTGATTTGAGTTTTGAGGTTGCGACATCGTCGGAATAAAGAAGGGAGCGATTTAAGCCGTTGGCGAGAGTCAACTTGTCTTGGGGAGAGGAGCGAGCCAGGACGCGTAGTTTTGGCCAAATCGAGTCAAAACACTCTTGACTGAATTCCCCATCAGAGTTGTGAACAGATAACCTGAAATCATCTCCATTCATGACAAAACCGGGGAGGTCTTTTTGCTCTTCTTTGAGGATTCCTGCCCTGAGTGCTATTGATTTGGCTGTTGACTCATTATCACCAGTAACCATCCTGACGTCTATGCCGGCATTGTAGCATTTTTCAATTGCACCGAAGACCTCCGGCCTGAGGGGGTCTTCGATTCCGATAAGAGAGAGGAAGGTAAGATTCGTCTCAGCCTTGAAATTGTCGGTACCCGGGTCGAAAGCTCGCCAGTCTGGGAGAGCGGAGGAGAACTCGCGGAAGGCGAGTGCGAGCGAACGCATGCAGTCAGTTGAATTTGAGCTCAGAGCAGAAGCAATTTTAGTTGTGGTAATGGTAGTCAGGGGCTCGATCGTCGAGTTTGACGTCATCACAGATGAGCAGCACTCCAGTATTTTCTCTGGAGCGCCCTTCACAAAAATTACCCATTCGTCTCCTCCCCCAGGTCGCTGAACGAGCCAACTCATCATTTTCCTATCTGAAGAGAAGGCAAATAATTTGGCGGAAGGGAGGTCCCTCATTGATGAACGACGCAAAGCGACAAAGTCACTGTTCAGGGAGTTAACGAGCTCTAAAAGGGCGGATTCTGTTGGGTTACCTGTGGTTGGAGTAGAGACGTCCATTGTGTTGACACTTTTGTGTAGATGTTGCGTTAATAAAGGGCGGGGGAATCTTATCAAGCGCTTGTTAATTCTTGCCAGAGTTACTTACCTGATGGCCTCCTTGATCATTGAGAGCACATTTTTGTCCACACTTTCTCTTTCTCCCTGCACGATCTCCGCCAGTGATTCAGTCACCCTCGGCTTGAACATTTTAGGAAACACGAAGAGCGTTCTCGCCGTCATCTTGTTGGTGGTGAGGGTGCCCGTCTTGTCGGTGCAGATAGTCGTCGCACATCCCATCGTCTCACAGGCCGCAAGCTGCTTGACAAGATTCTGCTCCTTCATCATTTTGTTAGAGCTGAAAGCGAGAGAGAGCGTGACAGCAAGCGGGAGACCTTCTGGAACAGCAACAGCGAGGACTGTCACCGCCGTGACGAAATATGTTATAATCTCCTTGCGATCTTCGTCTTTCACAGCCTGTCCGATGATCAGCATTACAACGAATGCGAGTATGGCAGCGCTTAGCCCAAACCACCCAATTAGCTTGGCAAGTTTCTCGAGCTTGGCGGTGAGCGGGGAATCCTCCTTCTCGGCCGAGTCAGAATACACTGCCTCGTTGATCTTTCCAGCAGTTGTGTTGGTACCAACGGCAATAACAAGAAGTTTTCCGGCTCCTTCAGAGACGCTAGTGCCCCCGAGAATCAGGTCGTTAAGTGCCTTAGGAATGAGTCGCGACTCCCCTGTTAAGGAGGACTCGTCGACTTTAATAGATTCACCCGACAGGAGGATGGTGTCCGCTGGTATCGAAGGGGAAGTGTGCGAGTCGAAAAGCACCACGTCTCCAACGACTATGGCACCGTCCGTAATCATCTCTTGTTTGCCATCACGAATCACTGTCTTCTTGTTATTTTCGTCGCAAATCTGCGTCAATCGCTCAAATGCATACTGTTTCACGTAGTCGATGCTTGCAGTGACATTAATTATGATGAAACAGCTAAATAAAATCGCAAACGACTCAATCCAGACTGGTGTATCCGAGTGCGAGTCGCCGGTGTTCTTCCCTATAATCTCAGTCACGAGAGACACGATGGCCATGACGAAGAGGGCGATAAGAACAAAGTCTTTGCTCGCTTCCCAGGCTAAGAACAAGTAGCTCTGTTTCTTCTGTTTTTCGATGGAGTTAACCCCATAAGCAGACTTTCTGTCAGCAATGGTAGAGGAGTCAATTCCTGTCAATGGACATGATCCGAGATGTTTCAGGAGCCGGTCAATTGGAGGCGATTCGATATCGATAGCCTCGCTTGCTGAGCCATTCGAGGTGGCTGACAACGATGATTCGCCTGCAGCCAGACTAACAAGGGCAGCCAATGGGATGGCGAAGGGGGAGGGGGGGGAAGTTTCCATTTCCGCCTCATCTCCTTTCTCAATCGCCATGTTCTGAAGCCAATGCTGTGAGGAATCAAGATGTGCGTGGTCTACAGAACGCTTACGCCGTTGCATGAAAGTAAGGTATCAAACTTGTTATGAGAAATATGAAATCAGGGACTGATTATTTTCGTCATTTTTTTTAACTCCTCAGCGTGATTATTTTTCCGTATTCCTTCGTATGTGTTTTTCGTTGAATGTGCGCCAACGCGACTATCTGTCCAGACGATTTTTTGATATATTGAGGGAAGGGAGCTCCACCTATGAGCTCAGCCTCTCCATTACGTTTGGTCTCCTGGGGGGCGTCTTCCCCATATTGTTTTCCTCAACGGTTATCGTTTTTCTAATAACAACAAGATGTAACTGCCTCCAAGGTGTGCGCATGAGGAACGGGAATTTTCTCAGGCTGAACAAGGTCCTGGCGCAAGTGATGAGTGTTGTTTCGCTGCCTTTGAATTATTGGACTCTTCGCTGGTTTCTCTGGATCGGTTGGAGTATCCGCAGCAACATGCTGCTTCTCGGAAGATGGGATGATGAATTTGTCAGCCGTTGGAGGACATTTTTTGAGTACGCGGGTTGGGCAGTTGTTGGTTGGATAATTGCCTTCCCACCTCTTGCTTGCATCCTCTTTTTATTCTTTGTGCCTCTCATCAATGGCTCAAAGGTGATAAGAAGGCGGAGGCAGAGGGGGCGGAGGGAATACCTCATCAATAGCGACGAAGAATCGGGAGTCATGGATTGTGGTATGGACCTTGATTTGGAGCTTACGACTGAGAGTAATGATGGGGTAAACTTTAATGATTTGGTTGGGCTTGGCGGATTAGGGAGAAATGAGGGGGGGGAGGTAGAAGAGGGATACGGTGTTGTTGGTAACGGCAATTATGTGCCACAAACAGCTGCCCCCAAAACATCTCAAAACGCCCTTGAGAGGAGCCTAGAGCGTGAAGAAGCCGAATATAATCGCTTGTCATTAGCGGATATCACACACGATATAAATGCCATGAAGCTGAACTTGGCCGTAGACGAAGACGATGATGACCAGGGAATTATGGAAGGGGGTGAGGTGGCTGGAGGCAGTAGGGATAAGGTTAGTGATACTGAGGAAGATGAAGGGGGTTTGCCTAGGAGGCCAGAGGAGAGAGAAGGATAACTTCGAGAAAGGGGTGGTGACATGAGAGAGGGGTAGTTCGATAATTAATTTCTACACTAAATTCTCCTATACAACTTAGTCTTTTCGACGATTTTTCTCTACAATTCGGTGTGACCTAATTTTAACTTTGACAGGACATTGTTAACTGAGTCAAATAACTCTTCTCTCCAAGATTCATCCAAATCACCATCGTCTTTCCACCCCTTCATAACAGAACCGAAAGTGAGCTTCAGCTTGTTCAGCTCAATTATACTTGTGGGCACGGGATTGAAGCAAAATTTGGACTTGAGAGTAAGTAGCGCCGGTTCTTGCTCGCTTGGATTCCGTGTGTTGGAAAGGAGCCTGAGCGCTGCGTCGCAATATAATTTCCCTGTGACGCCAGAGACGATTTGTTCATCAGCAATTTCGTTGAATTCATGCTCGGTTGCCAGATCACTAGCGAGGGTGAGCATCTTAGACTGGATCCGAGAATTGGCCTCATTTAGAATCGAATGAAAGGCATTCACTTGAGCATCGGAAGAAAATAGGTGCTTTTGAGCGTCCAAGTTGCCCCGAAGAAGTGCACTCAGTAAGTAAATGGCCTAAGAGTATGACAGCGGTGTGTTTTGGGGGATTTTAAGAATAATGTTAGTGGGCGTTTTTCGACACTGGCTTATGAGAAAGGCCCCGCATTGTCGCAGTGATAGGTATGCATCGAGAGGATCAATTGGTTAAAAACTCAAGAACCCGAAGGTTTCGTGGCGGAATGAGAGTAACGCCGGTATCGAAGTTTCGTCATTTGCATAGTTGCGAATATTGGGAAAGGAGATAAAACCGGGGTATCATTACGTACCTTTCCCTTCAACTGCACGGTTACGTCCTCCTCTGCAAAGATGTCAAGAACCAGATCGATCATCGGCCTGGAGGACACTGACGACGTTTCCAGCGCCCAGTCCGCAAACTCGGCGTGATTTTTCACAGCTATTCCCATGGCGTGAGCAGCCTGCGATCGAAACCCCTGAGGAGACGATGCATCAACCAACATCTTTGTCAGCTGAGTCCAGCCTCCAAAAAGGTGGAAATCGCGAGCTATGTCAACGTCATAGAGGAGGTCCTCAAGGTCCGCGAGCGAGTCTTCTACGACCTCAGGTGAAGTCTCTGATGCAGCGAGAGTCTTTACCAGTGTTTCGAGCACGTCAGGCGTATCAACGAGCTTTTTCATCGCATCCTCAATGTAAGCTTGCCGCTCCTCCCAGATCTCCGACATTTTTTCTTTCCACTCATGGTCGGGAAGTTTGTCTCTGTCGGGGAGGAGAGGTCTTTCGTCACTGGGGATCCGCTCAAAAACGCGCATCATCAACTCATAATCGTATTTAGGCTTGCTTGGAACGAAGGAGGATGTTTTGTTTTCAGCAGAGGTTGAGTCGTCAATGTTGGAAATGGAGAGGGCCCTAGATTTTGACAGATCCACCCCGTCTATCACTACGGACGGGGAGTCGGTCTCTGTAAATACCCCTGCCTCCTTCATCTTGTTCCACTTTTCCACATTGTCGCTTGTTATAAGGTCACTGTCGGCATCATCTGATGCTATCTTGGCAAAACGCTACAAGAGGATGAATGGATGTAGAGTTAGTGTCAGTATGAGCATTGTGAAGGGGGAGGCGGGGACATAAGCTGGGGTGCAAATCGTCGCAATTCAAACTAATACTATTTTGTTCAAGTCTTGCCAAATGCAAGTCTTACTTCCAGCGAGTCTTACTTCCAGCCAAATCTCACCTCACCAGTCGTCATATCCATTCGCACGTGCAGACCAGCAGGGATGGTGTCCTCTGGGTCTAGCGCTTGCCATTCATGCGTTGCTACAAACTCCTTCGGAGTAGCACTTTGGAGGCAGGAGAATAATACAAGGAAGGGGGAAACCTTCATCCAGGCGTCCGTGCCAGGTGTCCACTGTTGTCGTTAATGGATGGTTCGCAGATTTTCAACGATTAAAATTTCACTGTATCTCTAATAATATATGGGGGGGGGGTTAAAGACAATTAAAAGTAATTTGAGCGAACTATTGTCACATATATATCAATTTTTGTAGGAACACCATTCGTCCCATTAATAGATCAGCAATACTCTTATTTCTTATCTATATCTATCAAAAATTAATCGAGCTACCCTCTCTCGATTATTTCTGTGGTCTCTAGTATTTTTGTTACGTAACACTTTGGAAAGAGATCGAAAAAAACCCCAAAACATCATCACACTTTCACTTTCTGCAAAAGCTCTGGTTTCCAGGTAAAAAGGAGTTGCATAGCAAATCCATCTTCTGGTGTGTTCTCTGGTGAAGTTATCACGTGATTTATTATGGGGAAGTCGAAGACAAACAAGAAGGGTCGCCGTTCAAAAGGCAGCTCTCCACTGGGATCTCCTAAGAAGAACACTCCACAGACAAAAGACCAGCTGACGATTCTCAACAAGCTGAACAGTAGCAATTTGGCCGAGCGTGATGCTGCGTTAACCGCTGTTAGCCAGCTCATCACAAACTCTTCTTTTCCCCTCAGTGCAACCGCATTGAGGACCATCACCCAACGTGCTGTGGATGGAGACATTTCTTGCAGTCTCAACGCCATTGGGGCGCTTAATAACTTGGTGCAGAGCTCCAGAATGGGTGAAAAGGTATACGATGATCTGCTAAATGGCTGCGATCTGATGACTGTTGTCATGGAGGTGTTTAAGGCCAAGGTCGAACTGTTGTTCGGATTGGGAGGACAAGTGAAGGAGGATTGGAATTCCCTCAGCGCATTGCCGCTGGATGGTTTGGACGTGTTCAAGGACAAGACCTGTGTCAGTGTGACGAAAAAGTACGAATACCACTGCTTTGTCCTCGATATGGCTTTGGACCTCTTGTGTAACTTAGTTGAAGGTAGCGAAACTGCCCATAAAATATTGCTCAACAGGCTCAACCAAGATCCCTCAATTTACGCTCGCGTTCTCCAAATCGCATGCACCCCCGTGGCTAGACCCATTGAGCTCGCCCTTAGGATAAATATCAACAGCCTGCAAGAGCACTGCGCGAGGTTGCTGCATAGTAGTTTTGGGGAGGACTCGTCATCGTCCTCATCATCGTCATCGTCTTCTTTGAATGAGGCTCGGCTTACTGATCTTCCTGCGATCATTAACTTGCTGAAGGGGAGAGATGAACAAAAGGTAATCATTGACCGAGTGGTATCGCTGGCGTTGAAGGCCAAGCTGCACCTAGCGGGGTATTGCCTTGGATTTGTTGCTGGGGAAGAATGTGGGGAAGAGGAGGCCGGGATCCTGGAGGCCATTTTGATGCCTTTGGCTTCAATTATGTCTTGGAGCCCCCACTCTGCAGTTGCGGTGATGGGGAGTGTTTGCGCTGCTGAGGAGGCTGTGAGAAAAGAGGAAGAGGATGCTGTTATGGATACAAGGGCTCTCGATGATGTCAGAAAGAGCGGAATCTCGGCAATCGATATAGTCCGGAAGCATCGGAAGAATAAGGAAGGCCATAGTGACGAGACTGTTGGGGATTGTGATCATGATATGGATGGCAGCACAGGGCTATGCCATAACCGGGGTGTGGTTAACAATCACACCAACAGGCGCATATCACAGCGAACACGATGATGATAGGGCGCTGCAATAATTTACGGATCCAACGAAATGATGGGGGCTGTTACCTATTACGTACATACGGCGCTACCAGCGCGCGACTCTAGCACATGACTCCAGAGCGCGGCCAGGCCGGGCACTGTGGTACCTCAAGGGAACCACCGCACCACCGACTGCGCGGTCACTAGAGACAAGGCTGAGCCGATGTATTCTTTATTTGTGATTACCACATAGTATGTAGTTACCACATAGAAAGAACTTAAGGATTTATTATCATTTGTAGGACCACGTATATAGTTGCAGTCACGATCGAACCTTTGCAACCGATACGCGCATCGTCTTACACGACTGTAAACAAGGTAAGAAACCATGAGCACCCGCTATGCATTCTCACACTTGTTCTGATAGGACTACCCTAACTTGGATTCATTACTGAACTTATAAAATCAATCAAGATGAATACCAATCATCCTATGGCCACGCCACCCCCAAGCCACGCGGCTTGCGATGGGGCTTCATATGGCGCGACCGAAACAATCCAAATTATTTTGACCAAAAATGGTCAAGAAGACGATGGCGACTCCGGCGAAGTTCGCCAATGGTCAATTCCCGCACAGGCAGGAAATGTGACTGACGCCGTGGCGGAGGGACTCCACCACGAAACTACCAAAATCGGAAAAACCCCATCATGTGACGGGGTGAATGATCATCTGACGGGGAACAGACCCGTCACTGGAAATGATGGCACTGCAGCGGAGCAAGCACTACCGGGTAAGCACCCTAATGTTACTCTGCGGAGCCACCCTGATAGAAATTCGACAACACCAC
>ERZ651776.4960-NODE-4960-length-11878-cov-4.347089_pt1 | contig 11878 bp, 10 predicted proteins | sample MGYA00514761_ERZ651776 | MGnify/ENA metagenome assembly ERZ651776 | reverse complement strand
CGTGGCAAGCTCAAAAGTCTGCTCAAGAAATGTATGAGCGAATTTTTACAATGAAATTCTTGCCTCCTGGACGCGGTCTGTGGGCTATGGGTACACCTATCACAGAAGAAAAAGGATTATACGCCGCCCTAAATAATTGTGCATTTGTATCGACAAAAACACTAAAAGAAGACTATGCTAAACCATTTACATTTTTAATGGATGCAAGTATGTTAGGTGTTGGAGTTGGATTTGATACAAAGGGTGCAGGAGAGATAGTAGTTAAAGGCATTGACAAAAAGAAAAATGAACAAGTATTTCAAATACCTGATACTCGTGAAGGTTGGGTTGAGTCGATGAAACTATTATTAGAAAGTTATTTTCATGGTCAAGGTAAAATGAAATTTGATTACTCAAAGATAAGACTTGCGGGAGAACCGATAAGTGGTTTCGGTGGAGTAGCAAGTGGACCTGACCCGTTAGAAGAAGTTCATAATAGTATCTCTGAAGTTTTAGAAAAGAATAGTGGAAAAGATATTACAATTACAACAATCGTAGATATAATGAATCTAATCGGTAAATGTGTTGTAGCAGGTAATGTTAGAAGAACTGCTGAGATTGTATTTGGTGAGCCGGACAATGAAGAGTATTTAGATTTAAAGAATTATAAAGTTAATCCACATCGTGACCAATTTGGTTGGACATCTAACAATAGTATATTTGCTGAGTTAGGAATGGATTATACAGAAGCAGCAAAAAGAATTAATGATAATGGAGAACCAGGATTTGCTTGGTTGGACAATATGAGGAAGTATTCAAGAATGAAAAATGGGGGTGATGATAAAGACCATAGAGCTATGGGTGGTAATCCTTGTTTAGAGCAGACACTTGAATCTTACGAGTTATGTTGTTTAGTAGAAACGTTTCCTGACAATCACGAAGACTTTGACGATTATGCACGTACCCTAAAATATGCGTATCTATATGCAAAGACGGTTACATTAGGTAGAACTCATTGGAGTGATACAAATCGTGTGATGTTAAGAAACAGAAGAATTGGTTGTAGTGTAAGTGGTGTAGCTCAGTTTATTACTAATCGTGGATTAGATGAACTGAAGAATTGGTTAAACGATGGTTACGATGTTATTCAAGCTTGGGATAAACAATATTCTGATTGGATGGCTGTACCTAATTCTATAAAGACTACAAGTGTTAAACCGAGTGGAACGGTTTCATTATTAGCAGGCGCTACACCTGGTCTCCATTATCCTGAATCAAGATTTTATAAAAGAAGAATGAGAATATCAAAACATTCAGATTTATTAGAACCTATGAAAAAAGCAGGTTATCATATAGAACCAGCATTTGGTTCTGAAGACACAACAATGGTTGTAGAAGTTCCTGTTGATGTTGGTGAGAATATCAAAACAGCAGGAGAACTTTCAATATGGGAACAATTCTCTTTAGCAGCATTTATGCAAAGACATTGGGCTGATAATCAAGTTAGTTGTACGGTAACGTTCAATCCTGAAACAGAATCAGAACAAATTGCCCCTTGTTTGAATTATTATCAATATCAGTTAAAAGGCATAAGTTTGCTACCAAGACACGAATTAGGTGCTTACAAACAGATGCCTTACGAAGCTATTGATGAGAAGACTTATCAAAAAGAGGTTTCGAAAATCGGTAAGCTATCATTTGGTGTAATTAAGAATGAAGAAGCAGATGTAGATAAATTCTGTAATAATGATTCTTGTGAAATTATTCCAATGACAGGTGATAACGATGACCAAGACTATGCAAATTAATAAAAAGCGGACAGGCAGACGGCACACCTGTAGAAAAATGTGCCAATGTTCAACACAACAATAGGAGAATGATTATGAACTATCGTAATCTAATCTCAGTATTAATGATGTCTTTTAGCCTTGTTTTCGGACAAGCAGTTACAGGATATGTTGGTACTGAAGATGGTCCACTCGTTGGAGCGAATGTAGTTGTTGAAGGAACTGAACTCGGTGGAGTAAGTGACGATGAAGGAAAATTCGTTATTGAAACAGGTTCAGGTAACTTTGATATTACTGCATCGTACATCGGGTTCATCGCCCAAACTCAAAAAGTAGAGATTGGCGATATAGTTGCTTCAGTTAGTTTCAATTTAGAAGCTGATGTAGTAGCGATGTCGGCACTTGAAGTTTTAGCTTCAAGAGCTGATGAAACAACACCTGTTGCTTACACTAATATTAGTAAAGAAGAGATGGAAATCAGACTTGGTAGTCAAGATATTCCAATGATTCTTAATACTACACCAAGTGTATATGCAACTAACCAAGGCGGAGGTGCGGGTGATGCTCGTATCAATGTACGTGGTTTCAACCAAAGAAATGTTGCTGTGATGATAAACGGTGTTCCTCAGAATGATATGGAGAACGGATGGGTTTATTGGTCTAATTGGGACGGAGTAGGTGATGCTACTTCTTCAATTCAGATGCAAAGAGGTCTATCAGCTGTTAATCTCGCAACACCATCAATTGGTGGAACTATGAATATTATCACAGACCCTGCAGCGCAGGAGAAAGGTGGTAAGTTCAAACAAGAAGTAGGTGAGGGAGGATTTCTTAAATCTACTATTAACTATAACTCAGGTCTTATCAATGATAAGTTAGCTTTGAGTGGAACTATAGTTAGAAAAACCGGTGATGGATTCATTGACGGAACTTGGACAGATGCGTGGGCTTACTATGCAGGTGCAAGTTATGCCGTTAGTGATAAACAACGATTCGAGTTGTATGGAATCGGTGCACCACAAAGACACGGACAGAACTTATATAAGCAAAATATTGCTACTTACTCTCAAGAGTTAGCAGGTAGTATTGATGGTTATAATGATTCTGCGTATGTTTCAGGCGAGAAGTTTGAAACTGAAGCAGGTAGGTTCTATAATCAGAATGTCGCTCCTGTAGACCCTTCTTATAAAGGTAAACAATACTTTTATATGTATGGTGATAAAACACAGGATAGATATAGTTCTGATTTTATAAATGAAAGAGAGAATTTCTTTCATAAGCCTCTCGTTAACTTGAATCACTTTCTTGATATCAATGACGATATGAGGTTAAGTTCAGTAGCATATTGGAGCGGTGGTTCCGGTGGTGGTACAGGAACTTATGGTAGCGTAAGTAGGATGCCCGCGATAGAAGGAAGCCCTTGGTATGCAAGTTCACCTTGGACTTGGGATTGGAATGCTGAAATAGCACAGAACTCTGCTAATGTAGATTCTTCTTTTTCAGACACAGAAAATCGTTCAACAGGTATACTTCGTAATTCAATCAACAGACAGAACACTTATGGTTTAATTTCAAAGTTAAACTATGATGTATCAGACGAACTTGAAGTTCAAGTTGGTATTGATTGGAGAACAGCCGGTATTGAACACGCTCGTGAAGTTCGTGATTTACTCGGCGGTGACTACTATGTAGACTATGCTGATGACAATGCTCCTGACGGAAAGAAAGTTGGTTTAGGCGACATAATTGCTTATCACAACGAAACAACGGTTGATTGGTTTGGTGCTTTCTTACAAGGTAAGTATGATGTTGAGAAGTTCAGTTTATATGGTATGGGTGGAATATCTACTATTGGATATACTTATCAAGACCATTTCTCTGTAGAGAAAGAACTTGTCGAAGCAGATGCAATCACAACATTTCAAGTTAAAGGTGGTGGTAGATTCAATCTTGATGATAGACTATCAGCATTTGCTAATCTTGGATATGTTCAGAAGCCACCAATCTTAGATAACGTTATCGATTATAATGGTAATGTTTCTCAGAATCCTGATAACGAGAAATTCACATCAATGGAAATTGGTGGTGAATATAATAGTGGGTTAGTGTCTATCAAGGGTAGTTATTATAACACTCAATGGAAAGACAGAAACCTAACTAAGTCTGTTACTACAGGACAAGGTGACTCAGGTGATACTGACATCATTTATCTTACAGGTGTAAATCAATCACACTCAGGTGTAGAGATTGAGTCTAAAGTGGCTCTTCACGAAATGGTTGATGTTGACTTCATCGTAAGTTTAGGTGATTGGTATTTCGATGGAGATGCTAATGGTGACTATACTGAGATGGAATACAATGATGATAATCAAATCATTGGTCAAACATCTACTGAGTATAGATATGCTCTTGACAAACTAATGGTTGGTGATATGCCACAGACATCTTATGTTGGTGGTCTTACACTAAAACCAATAGATGGTTTAAGAGTACAAGGTCTGTACAAGTGGTATGATAATCACTTTTCAGATTGGTCTCCTGATAGTCGTGAAGTTGATGGTGACGCAGATAGAGCGCAAGTATGGAAAACTCCATCTTATGGTAAGTTAGACTTACACGCTTCTTATAAGTTACCTGAGATAGCAGGACTTGATATGACTATATCAGCTCATATGTTCAACGCACTTGATGGTGTTTATGTTCAAGATGCTGTTGATAATTCAAAGTATAATGGGTATGGTGACAAAGTTCACGCTCCTCATAATGCTGAAGTATTCTTGGGTACACCAAGACACTTCAATATTGGCTTAGCAGTCAATTTCTAAAATGATAAATCGGGGGGATTAATTTCCCCCCATTTATTTCAAAAAAACACTTGACCTTTAAAGGTTTTCTTCGTAAGTTTAAACGTAAATTGAGAGAGTATAATTATGAATACACTAAGAATTAAAGTCTTGGATGAATCTTTAGAACCACTATATAAAAAAAGAGTAAACGTAGAAGGCGATGCGGGTGTAGATTTATATTTTCCTGAAGAAGTCGTTGTGCCAGGAAAAACATTAGGAATGAAAATAGATTTAAAGATACAAGCAGAGATGTGCCAAGCAGTTAATAAACAACTAACACAAAACATACCACCCGAAATGTTACAAGGAATGAATATAGAAGACAGGTATTTATCTTATAAAGTCGTTCCACGTTCTTCAATAATAAAGACTCCTTTGAGAATGGCTAATTCTGTAGGTATAATGGATGCGGGTTATAGAGGAAACTATATGGTCCCTGTAGATAACTTATCAGATGAAGATTTTATTATTGAAAAACATACAAGACTTTTTCAAGTAGTAGGAGCTAATTTAGATTTTATTAATGTAGAGTTAGTAAACACATTAAGTAATTCAAAACGTGGTGACGGTGGCTTTGGCTCGACAGGCAATTAATGTATCAAAATATTTATTTCGAAATAAAAACTAAAAAAGTTCATCTTTGGGATGATGTCAAGGGTTACGAGACTTTCAAGTTTAAGCCGTATGCCTACAAGAAGTCACCTACGGGTACCTATACTTCGTTATTTGGAGATAAATTAACAAAGGTATATAACTACGACCCTAAACAACGTGGATTATTTGAATCAGATGTACCTGCAGAAACTCGTGTATTAGTTGACAGATATGCAGACTCAGATGAGATTTCAAAAGGACATAGAACTTTATTTTTTGATATAGAAGTAAAAGTTACAGAAGGATTTCCGAGTCCTGATGAAGCGCCTAATGAAGTAACATCAATAGGTTTTAATGATTGTACAGATGATACATACCATTGTTTAGTATTAGACCCTGAAGGCAAAGTTGATTTAAATCATCCTGATATACTTAGAAATAATTTTAATGTTGAGACATTTGATTCAGAGTTTGATTTACTACAAAGATTCTTCGCAAGATATAGAGAAATAAATCCGACTATTATATCAGGATGGAATACAGAGAAATTCGATGTTCCTTATTTATATAATCGTGCTTGTAAAATAGTAGGTAAAAAAGTAGCGTCTATGTTTAGTCCTATAGGAATCGTACAATGGTCAGACTTCAAAAGTAAACATAGGATAGCAGGAGTATCACATTTAGATTATTTATTTTTATATCGTAAGTTTACATATACAGAGAAATCAAGTTATCGATTAGATGCTATAGCAGAAGAAGAACTCGGAGAGAATAAAGTTGCTTATGAAGGAACTTTAAATGATTTGTATAATAATGATAGAACTAATTTTGTTTTATATAACGTACAAGATGTTGCAATAGTAAAAAGATTGAATGATAAATTAGATTTTATTAGTATTACACAAGCCTTAACACATTCCGGACACGTTCCTTATGAAAATGTGTTTACTTCATCAAGATATCTTGAAGGTGCTATATTAGTTTATTTGAGAAAACTTGGAATTGTAGCTCCTGATAAAAAGCCTAAACCTAAATTAGCAGATGACTTTCAGTTTGCAGGTGCACACGTAGCTGTTCCTCAAAAAGGTAAACACGATTGGGTATTTGATTTAGATGTAACATCTATGTATCCTTCTGTTATTATGTCTCTGAACATATCACCTGAAACTAAATTAGGTAAACTCGAAGAATGGAGTGAACAAGATTTTATTCGAGAAGTAGAAAAGGTATATAAAATTAATGATGACTATGGTAACGAAGTAGCATCAATGAGTTATGAAGCCTTTAAATCATACGTAACAGATAATAAGATTTCTATTTCAGCAAATGGTGTATTATATCGTACTGACAAAACAGGTCTGATTCCCGCTATTCTTTCTAAGTGGTTTGATGAAAGAGTAGAATATCGTAAGTTAGCAAAGAAGTTTGGTAACGATGGTAATACAGAACGTTATGAATATTTTGATAGAAGGCAGTTGATTCAAAAAATTATGTTAAATAGTTTATATGGTGTTCTTGGGTTATCAGTATTTAGATTCTATGATATTGATAATGCTGAAGCTACTACACTAACAGGTCAATCATTAATCAAGTTTAGTAAAACTATTACTAATCACTTCTACAATAATGAATTAGGAACTGATGACGACCACGTGATTTATATTGATACTGATTCTATTTTCGCATCTGCGTTGCCATTAGTAAAACATAGATACCCGAATGAGAATACTAATTCAAAATCAATGATGAGTAAACGTATTCTTACAATAGCATCAGAGCTACAAGCATATCTTAATAAGAGTTATGATTATTTTGGTGAGAAGTTTTGTAATATTAAGAATCATAAGTTTGAAATTAAACAAGAGGTTATTGCTATATCAGGATTGTTTATTGCTAAAAAACGATATGGTATGAAGATAATTAATGATAACGGAGTTGATGTCAACAAGGTTATGGTAAAAGGTATTGATACCGTTCGTTCAAATTTTCCTAAGGCTTGTGGTAAACTTTTAAAAGAAGTTCTTGATGATGTTCTTGCTAACGTTCCTAAAGAGAAGATTGATGACAGAATTTTAAATTTTAAGTCTTCTATGAATACAATGCCTATTGACAATATATCGATGCCTACAGGTATTAAAAGTTTGAAGAAGTATACGCAACGTAAATTAAAAAAACAAACATTTAGTAAGTTCAAATCAGGAGCTCCTGTACACGTTAAGTCTGCTGTAAATTATAATGATTTATTATTACATTTTGAGATTTCTAAACAATACTTATTAATAAGTTCAGCAGAAAAAATCAGATGGGTCTATCTCACAAAGAACCCATTAGGTATCGAAAGTTTAGCATACAAAGGTTATGAAGACCCTATAGAAATTCTACAATACATTCGTGATTACATTGACTATGACAAAATGTACGATAAAAATCTACATCGAAAGATTATGATGTTTTACGAAGCAATGGGTTGGTCTAAACCGGTAGATAAAAAGTTTACATTAGAGAGGTTCTTTTAATGATGAGAATATTTCATAATTCACAAATGAGTTGTAAAAATTGTGCATATGCTGTTTCTTTTATGGAACGATATAAATTTGAATATAAATTAGTTGACATTTCAGATGTTAAAAACAATGATGAATATTTAAAAGCAGAAAATGTTTTACACGAACTTAGATATGATATCGGGATTCTCCCTTTTGTAATGATAACTGATGAGAATGGGTTTACAGGATTCCCTTCTCCGGAAACAGAGTACGAAATTTTAGAATACTTAGAACAATTAAATTAAACAATAAGAGGTTACAATAATGAATAGAACATACTTAGATAGTTTCATATCAAAATATTATCTTGGCGGTCTGATATCAAACACAATATGGAAAGTTAGAGACAATACTTTACACACTTCTTTTACTACTGAAGGTAAAGAAATGTTGGGTTCAGTAAAATTTAATAACTTTACACAACCTGATGCAGATTTAGGCATAGTAGATACTGAAAGATTAATTAGAATCTTATCAGTATTGAATGGTGATTGTAAACTTGATTATCAAAAAGTCGAAGATAGAATCATAGCTATGAAGTTACAGGATGATAACGCAGAAGTTAAATTTAATCTTGGAGATTTATCTATATTTGGCGAGAGTGCTAAATTAAAAAATGTTCCTGACTTTGAATTAGTTCTACAGATGACAAAGCAAGCCGCAGTAGCATTTGTAAATGGCTGTAATGCTATTACTGAAAGTAATCATTTTACGGTAGTAGGTAGTGATGATTCATACGAACTTGTCGTAAACTATGATAGAACAAAGAATCTTGATATGATAAGAGTTCCTGTTAAAGTGATAAGCAGTGGTGACATAGATGGACTATCATTCGCATCAGACCATCTAAGAAGTATTATTAATGCTAATAAAGATTCAGATAGTATTTCTATCTCAGTTAGTTCAGCAGGATTATTGAAGTGTTCTTTCTCTTCAAATTCTTATAATGCTGACTACTTTCTTGTTGCAATGGACAAATAATGAGTAAAACAAATACACTTTGGGTTGAGAAGTATCGTCCTGCTCTTCTTGATAACTACATCGGAAACGAACATCTGAAGAAGCAAATAGATAGAAACATAGAAGAAAATGATTTACCTCATTACTTGTTTTATGGCGGAGCAGGTACAGGTAAAACAACACTCGCTAAAATTCTTGTAAAGAATATTGATTGTGATTATCTATACATTAATGCATCAGATGAAACAGGCGTAGATAATATCAGAACTAAGATAAAAGGTTTTGCTATGACATATTCTACTGCTATCTCTAATATAAAAATTGTTATATTAGATGAGTGTGATTATATGTCCGCATCAGCACAAGCCGCACTTAGGAATCTAATGGAGTCTTATTCATCACATTGTAAATTTATACTGACTTGTAACTATAAAGAAAAGGTCATTGACCCTTTACAAAGTAGATGCCAAGATTATGAATTGATTCCGCCTAACAGAGCTGAAGTAGGTAAACATTGTGTAAAAGTTCTTGAACAAGAAAATGTTGAATACGATATAGAGACTATTGCTACAATTATAGACGCTTGTTATCCTGATATCAGAAGAGTAATTAACTATCTTCAGAAACAATCTATTGATGGTAAATTAAATTCAGGTGTAGAAGAACTAAGAGATTCAGATTACAAGTTGAAACTGATTGAACTATTAGGTGACAAGTCACTAAACAAGAAAGATGCTTTTGTAGCTGTACGTAAACTTTTGATGAAGAATAAAGTTAGAGACTTTACTCCTTTGTTTAGTTTAATGTATGACAGATTAGATAAGTTAGCAGATAAAGGTAGTCAAAAAGCTGACATAATTTTATTATTAGCTCGTTATCAAAATATGGATAGTTTAGCAGTTGATAAAGAAATTAACATAATGGCTATGTTTGTAGAAATATTAGGAGTTTTAAAATGAATCAACAAGAAGTACAAGTAGACATAAGTAAAGCAGAAGATATAACGTGCGAGGCACAAGATTGTGGTAGTACATACTTTCAACCTGTAATGGCAATGAAGAGATTATCTCCATTAGTATCTCCTACAGGACAAGAAGCAATAGTTCCTATTCAAGTCTATGCGTGTATCAAATGCAACGAAGTTCCTGAGAAGTTTAAACGGGAGGCAAGTACTCTTGGCTAACGTTAAAAGCTTTTATGATTTTTTAAAGAGAATCACAAGTAAACAATATCAAGAGAATGAAAAATTTTGGAACTCTCTTGATGATAGTAAGAAGAAGTATAGTCAATATATGATTAATCGATATCTGTCAATGGAACCTGATTTTATTACTTCAGTAAACGATGTACAGATACAACAGGGTTCAGCAAAACTAAAAGATAAGTATCACTTTTTATTGTGGTCAGAGTTATTGCCGAACTATAAATCATTTTTTTTTAAATACATAGGTAAGGATAAAAGTATGAATTGGCCCAAACAATGGTTAGAAATAATCTCAAAACACTTTGAAATATCACTAACAGAAGCCCATGAAGCTATGGAGATGTATATGATTTCTGCAGGTGGTAAATTAGAATTATATGAACACTTAACAAGATACGGCATAACCGAAAAGGAAATACGTAAGGTATACGATTATGAATCTTAAAAACCGAGTAAACGAAGGCGATAGAAACTTTCATTCAATGTTAATACAAGAACTTGAATGGGGTATTAATACAGATACAAACACTTTATATCTTGCAGGTGATGTTGGAGGTGAGACTTTACACTCAGGTGCTATTCATATGGATATCTTAAATAGATTTAATCCTGGTATGGATATTACTATTAACATCAACTCGTTTGGTGGTGATACGTATGCTATGTTTGGACTCATAGATAAGATGAGAAGTATGCCTGTAAAGGTAAATACTATTTGCCTTGGAACTTGTATGAGCGCAGGAGCAGTAATACTTGCTGCGGGAACAGGAGTTCGAAAAGCACATAAAAACTCAAGTATAATGATACACGATGGACAAATTGGTATACAAGAAAAAGTTGCTGACTTTCAACGAGCATCAGAACATTTCAAAGACTTAACTGATAGATGTAATAAATTAATGGCAGAAGTTACAAAAAAAGACTTTGATTATTGGACAAACATTAGTAAATTTGATTGTTACTTAACTGCTAAAGATGCACTTGATGTAGGAATAATTGACGAAATAATATAATATGAGTAAACATAAAGTAATTAGAAACAACTCCGGTCAAGACTTAATATATCCTACTAAGCCTGACTTGAAGATACAAAATATTTTAAGTAATGAAGAATGTAATTTTTTACGTTCTTTAACTGATGTATTTGAAGAAGATACTTCTCCACTTGTAAGTCTTAGAAGACAAAACAAAGGCTTGTATGAAGTAGATAGGCAATATTGGACATTTAGAGAATATCCACACTTCTTGTTGAAATTACATAAAAAATTGTGTTATTATTATGATGAAAAAATAAATTTACCTCATCATTGGCACATTATGAAATATAGAAATAAAGGCGATGGTCTTGGATGGCACGCTGAAGGTAGAATAAGTTATGTATCGTTTTCTATTAATCTAAGTGACTCTGATGAACACGTAGGTGGAGATTTTCAATTAAAGAACAACCCTAAATTAACATTAAACAAAGGTGACGGTGTATCATATTCAGGACACTCTACACACAGAGTATCTCCTTTAGAAAGTGGTATAAAATATAGTCTTGTTTGTTGGATGAAAGATGCATCAAGAATGAAATCAGTATATGAAGAACCATTTCCTTATGATAACGAAAAGAAAGCATAGGAGCTATTATGCCTAAAGCAATAAAAGAAGCATCAACAAAAAAAGATGTTACATTTAAATTACAATCTCACCCGATTGTAGAACAGATGGAAAAAGAATGGCCTGAGATGACTACAGAGTTTCAGAGGTTACAACGAGAACAATACGAATTATTCTGTAGAAAACAACACGATTACGGTCCAGGTAATATTTCAGTTGGTACACAATTAGTAACATCTGAAGAGATAAAGTTATCACTCACAGGTCTTTGGTTTCGTATGAATGATAAGATACAGAGACTTAAAACTTTACTAATGAGTGGTAAAGATAATGCTGTACAAGGTGAGCCTATTGAAGATG
>ERZ651776.4955-NODE-4955-length-11887-cov-3.982049_pt1 | contig 11887 bp, 9 predicted proteins | sample MGYA00514761_ERZ651776 | MGnify/ENA metagenome assembly ERZ651776 | reverse complement strand
CAATTTTGTTACAATTGATGAACTAGATATTCATTATTGCGACGAAGGCGATGGAGAAGTGATATTATTAGTTCATGGCACATTTTCTTCACTTCATTCATTCGATGATTGGAATGATATATTAAAAAAGCAGTATCGAGTAATCCGATTGGATCTACCAGGGTTTGGTTTAACAGGCCCAAACCCGAGTCATGAGTATAGTATTGACGACTATGCAGATTTTTTAGATGCATTTTTAGAAAAATTGAATATCAAATCATGTTCCGTAGCAGGAAACTCTTTAGGAGGCTGGCTCTGTTGGGAATTTGCAGTGAAGTATGAAAATAAGGTTGATGAACTAATTTTAATTAATTCTGCAGGATATATTGGAGAAAAAAGTATGCCATTGCCATTTGTAATAGCCAAAACCCCTGTTCTTAGAAATGTATTTAACTATGTCCCAAGAGCTGTTGTTCGACGATTTTTGAGACAGGTGTATGAAGATCAGTCTAAAGTAACAGATAAGGTTGTAAATCGGCACTATGATTTGTTTCATAGAGAAGGAAATAAAGAGGCCTTTGTTAAATTAGCAAATTCTGATTATGCGCATAATACGGATCGTCTCATACAACTTTCAATCCCAGTATTAATTATTTGGGGAGCCAATGATAATTGGATTAATGTTAAGCATTCTAGAAAGTTTGAAAAAGATATTCAGAATTCAGAAGTTGTTATTTATGAAAATGTAGGGCATGTTCCCATGGAGGAAATTCCAGAAAAATCTGCATCAGATTTGATTTCTTTTTTGGAGAGAAACTAAGCCGTATTTATCTTTTTTTCATAAAAAACTATCTTTACAGCATTATTGCAAGTAAGGTGCTTCGACAACTTCTATATATCTGTCTTATTTTAAATGCTTTTTCGGCCTTTGCATATAAAGGGGATAGTACATTATCTCAGTTGAAAATTATTGAAGGTAAAATTAATCCCAAATCAATTGTTCATTCGGGAAATGGGCTATTTTTTGCCCAAAACATGATGTATAAACATACGGTTACCGTGTACGATAGAAACTTTCAGTTATTGAAAACCATCTCGGATAAGGTAGAATTGAATAAGTATGGCTATTCTAAAAGAAATGGGTTGTACAGAGGTTCACCTGTAGAATGCACATTTACACATGATGGTAGATTTGCTTGGGTTTCCAATTATAATATGAGTGGAGGCGCGGAAACGGAATTCAACAAGCCTGGTTGTGATAATTGTCACGGAACAGGAATTTACGATAGTAGCTTTGTTTATAAAATTAATACTTCCACATTGTTGATTGAAGCGATTGCTAAGGTTGGGGCAGTTCCCAAATATTTGGCGGCTACACCTGATAGTAAATATGTGCTAGTTACCAATTGGAGTAGTAGTGACTTGAGCGTTATAGATACGGACAAATCAAAAGAAGTTAAAAGAATAAAATTGGGGACTTATCCGAGAGGAATTGAATTAGATAGTGCAGGAACTAAAGCTTATATAGCTATAATGGGGTCAAGTAAAATAGCTGTTATTGATTTAAGAACTTTTGAAAAAACTTGGATAAAAGATGTTGGGAAATCTCCTCGTCATTTATGTATGGGTCCTGAAAATGATTATCTGTATGTAAGTTTAAATGGAGATGGAGTAGTTGGTAAAATTGATTTATCTACCAACGAGGTTACAAAAATTAAAACAGGAAGTCTCCCTCGTTCGATGGCTCTATCTGGAGATGGAAGGCATTTGTATGTAGTCAATTACGGTAGTGATAAATTGACAAAAGTCAGGACCTTAGATATGAAGGTTGTGGACAATATTAAAACAAATGACAAGCCAATCGGGATTGCGTATGACGATGAAACTAACAATATATGGGTGGCTTGTTATGAAGGCAGTATTATGGTGTTTCATGATAGTTATTATGATTCTACAGTAACAGATTTGCTATATGATGAATTGCTTGCGCAAAATGCTGATGAAATAGACTTCAGAAAACAGGTAACAACAGAAATTGAATTGCCACGTCAAGACAAGGAAACTCTGTTGGAAGCAAAAATTGAAAAGCCTGTTGAGGTTTTGCCGGATAAAACTGTTAGCAATAAAGTGAATAAATATTATTTGATAGCTGGGAGTTTTAAAAACAAATTAAATGCCCAAAGGTTGGTGAAAGAATTATCTGTTAAAGGACATAATTCATTTATCTATTTGAATGCAGATAATGAATTTACCTATGCTTGTTTCAGCTCTTATGCTAACAAAGCAATGGCAATTCAACAATCTACAGCACTAAAAGAAGATGGTATTTCTGTCTGGGTATATTCGGTTAGGTAACCAATAATAGGTAAATGTTGTTTGTTGTTAATTCAAAATATTTCGTTAAATTTGTTATGTTATTAGATGAGAAAGGGAAAATTACCTATGAAAATACAATATCTGAAATTGCAAACAATTGAATTAGCGAAAGGTTTTATAGAGGTTTTGGAAGGAAATGTAGTCCTTTTGAAATTTAAAGAAGACGTTGTCTTTGAATTAAGAGATGCTATTGAAGCAAACAAGGCTATCTATTCAGCCGTGAAGGGTAAACCGTTTTTATCTTTAGTCGATGCACGTATTTACGGAAGCATTTCAGCTGGTGCTCGAGAATTTTTTGCAAAAGATACTTTAACGAAGGAAATTAAAATTGCTGAAGCAATTGTTATTAATACTTTATCTGCTAGAGTATATGCTAAATTTTATATCCGATTAAGTAAATCAGCTAATCCGGTTAAAATATTTAGTGACATTCACGATGCTAAATTGTGGTTACAATTGCAACAAAAAAGCATGTTTGGGGAAGTGCTTGAAAGAGATATTCGTTTTCATGAGAAATTCAAGAATAACTAGTAGTATTTATTAGTCGCAATCGCAATTAGGGTTTTCCGAAAATAAATATTCTACAGCGTAAGTTTTACTTTTGTCTGTGTCTTCTTTTAGGTTAGCTATCCTATTTAATCTTGTTTTAGTAGCTCCTTGCTCAATCCAAAATATGAACTTTACATCATTTATTTCTTTTTCAATAAAATATAATGGATTTGGTTTTTTATTGGGATAACTATGATTGAACAATACTTCTCCATTTGTAAATAGCGAGTCAATATCTGAGCCAGTTATTCCATAGCATTCCATTTCACATTTAAAAACCTTTTCAAGCCTCAATTCATTTGAGGATAGTTTTTCTAGTGTCATGTCATTGGGCAAATACATGGCTTTTGCAATATCAGATTCTCCTGAGCAGTTCTTGGATGTTTCTAGGTCATTGAATTTCGAAATGAAAACAACAGAATCTCTTTCGTATAAGTCAAAAGAAATTATTAAATCATTGTGCTCAATAACATATACTTTTTGCTCACCTATTTTATTAACGTTGTTTAATTTATAATTTTCAAGTTTTACATTTGTGGAACTTGCTCCAAAGTTAACATCGCCATTAGCTAGTAACAAAAAGACATCTTTTTTAGTAATGTTGTTGCTTGCCATCATGCAAGAATCCTGCGCAGTGAAATAGATGTTGCTCGTGCGAATGGAGTTAAGGACTCTTTCGTTGGGCAGCCATTCGCAGCCTCTTCCTCTAAAGATGATCAAGCAAGCAATTATACCAATGCTAAAACCTACTAAATAATATTTTAATCGACCTCCAAACTTCATGTGCTGTTATAAAAAAGTCCCATCCTGAAAATTATCAGGATGGGACTTCAAAAGTACTATTAATATCAATATCTCCGCGGAGAAAGAATCTAATATCTGTAATGATCTACTTTATATGGACCTTCAACTTTCACATCAATATAATCCGCTTGGTCTTGTGTCAATGTTTCTAACTCAACACCAATTTTAGCTAAATGCAACCTTGCTACTTTTTCATCCAAGTGTTTAGGTAACATGTATACTTCATTTTTGTATGCATCCGTATTGTTCCATAACTCTAATTGAGCTAATGTTTGGTTTGTAAATGAATTACTCATTACAAAAGAAGGGTGTCCAGTTGCACAACCTAAATTTACTAATCTACCTTCAGCTAAAACAAAAATAATTTTACCATTAATAGTGTATTGATCAACTTGTGGTTTGATTGTGTCTTTAGTATGTCCATACTTGCCGTTTAACCAAGCCATGTCAATTTCATTGTCAAAGTGCCCAATATTACAAACGATAGCTTGGTCTTTCATTGATTCAAAGTGTCTCCCTTCAATAATGTTGAAGTTACCAGTTGTAGTAACAATAATGTTTGCTTCCTTGCAAGCATCATCCATTTTTTTCACTTCAAAACCGTCCATTGCAGCTTGTAAAGCACAAATTGGATCAATTTCAGTAACAATAACTCTTGCTCCGGCACCAGCTAATGAAGCAGCAGAACCTTTTCCAACATCACCATACCCAGCAACTACAGCAACTTTTCCTGCCATCATTACATCAGTAGCTCTTCTAATTGCATCCACTAAAGATTCTTTACATCCGTATTTGTTGTCAAATTTAGATTTTGTAACAGAATCATTTACATTGATTGCTGGCATAACTAATGTGCCTGCCTTCATTCTGTCATACAGTCTATGAACACCAGTAGTTGTTTCTTCTGATAACCCTCTGATTCCTGCACATAATTCTGGGTACTTATCGAAAACCATGTTCGTCAAATCTCCGCCATCATCTAAAATTAAGTTCAATGGCTTACCATCTTTAAATCCATTAATTGTTTGATCAATACACCAATCAAACTCTTCATCATTTAAACCCTTCCATGCATAAACAGGAACACCTGTTGCAGCAATTGCAGCAGCAGCCTGATCTTGTGTTGAGAAAATATTACAAGATGACCAAGTAACTTCAGCGCCTAAAGCTGTTAATGTTTCAATTAAAACAGCAGTTTGAATAGTCATGTGTAGACAACCTAGAATTTTTGCTCCTTTAAGAGGACTTTTACCTTTGTATTCTCTTCGTAAGGCCATTAAACCTGGCATTTCAGTTTCGGCTAACGAAATCTCTTTTCTACCAAAATCTGCTTGCTTGATATCTTTTACTTTAAAATCTTCAGACATAATTTGATTGTTATTATCAATATAACTAAATCTTAGCAAGAAAGAATGCTAAGAATATTTGGGTAATAACACCTCAACCAGAGCTCCTTTTGTATCAATTCGGTTAGATGCAGCAATCGTACCTTTGTGTAGTTCAACTATATTTTTTACTATATTTAATCCTAATCCAGAATGCTTTCCAAAACTTGCTGGCCTATTGCTATAAAATCTCTTAAATATTTTTTGTGTTGAAGTTTCTGAAAAACCTGGCCCTTCATCTTTTATAGTCATTAATACATTAGTTGATGTTTCTTCAAGAATAATTTCAATTTTTTGATTATTCTGGCTGAATGAAATTGAATTATCCAATAAGTTAGCTATTACCTGTTCCAAACGATTGCCTATTCCAAAAATATAATAACCATTTTTTGTATTTACTTTATCTTTAATATTAATCTCTATTTTTTTGCTTTGATTTATTAAATCTTGTTTAAAATCCTCCACAACACTATTAATGATTTCAATTAGATTTACTTTACTCATTTTTTCCCTTGATAACGATGCTTCATCTTTAAGCATTTGAGAATAGTCAGTTATTAATCTTTCAATTCTTTCTACATCGTGATTGATTATTTTAAGTAATTTTTCACTTTCGTTTTTTTCAGTCGTTTTATCTAATAATTCGGATGCACTTTTTAGTGAAGCTAAGGGATTTCTAATTTCATGTGCTAAATCATTTGAAAATGTTTCAGCGCGATTAGTTCTTTGTTGAAGTTCTTTTGTCATCTCGTCAATCGAAACAGTTAATTTGCCAATTTCATCATCTCTGACAAATACTTTTTTAATATCAATATTCTGATTAGATTTTTTTTTAATCGCTTCGCTGAATTTAACTAATAAACTAATTGGTTTTAAAATATATTTATTTAAAAAAAGTGAAAAAATTAGAATTACAATTGCGACTGCAATCATTGTTCTAACTATAAAAGCTTTTCGTTCTTTTACAGCTGTGATAATTTCATTAGCCTGTTCGGACACTACAATAAATCCTATATCTTTTTTATTAATATTTACTTTACTGAGAGTGCTTACAAAATAATCATTCTTGATTGTTTCATCTATAGTAATTGGCTGGTCAATATATTGATTTAATATAATTTCTTTTATGTTATCTTTTTCTTCTTCTTCAAGTCGTTCTTGAATTTCAGGTGTAATAGATTTACCATCTATAGTTTCTTCAATAATAAAATCTGATCTAGAAAATACACTTTGATCTAAATCTAGAATATTTGTATCTCCAATTAAATTTCCCCGAATATCATAAAACTGTACTCTATCTAAACTTTGAAATAAAAATCGTGCTGAAAGTAAAAAAGTTCTTATTCCTTCTTTTGTAAAATCTATGCTCAGTCTTTCAAAATTATCGACTGTATTACTAATTATGACTTTGTGATTAATTGTTCTATTTTTTACTAGATTTGGCTGGATTGCCTCTAGATAAATAATGGTGAATATTCCTAAAACAGAAAATACTGTAAAATTAAATAAAAGGAACTTCTTTAATATAGAAGCTGATTTTTTTTGTTTCATTAACTAACATTCCATCTATACCCACTTCCATATCTAGTTTCAATCGCTGAAAATTTTTCATCTACTTTTTTGAACTTTTTTCTTATTCTTTTTACGTGACTATCAATCGTTCTATCCTCTATTTCTGTATTTTCTTTGTAGGCAATATCCATTAAATGAGCTCTTTCCTTAATTACTCCTGGTCTTTTAGCTAATTCTTTTACAATTAAAAATTCTGTTGTTGTAAGCTTGTCTGGTAAAGCTTTACCATTCCACTCGCACTCCAGTTGAGCAGGATCTAACTTTAATTTGCCGTGAGCTATGATATTTTTTGTATCATCAACTACATTATTTTTTTTCCTTAATTGAACTCTAATTCTTTCAATCAAAACTTTAGTTGAAAAGCCACCAGACTTTTTAACAAAATCATCAGCTCCTAATTTTAGCCCTAGAAGTTCGTCTACTTCATCATCTTTTGAGGTAAGAAAAATTATTGGAATAGACATTTTTTTTTTCAATTTTTTTAATAGTTCTTCACCATCCATACGAGGCATTTTAATATCTAGAACCGCTAGATCTGGAGGATTTCTTGTTAAGCCGATCAAAGCTGACTCGCCATCAATATAAGTTTGAACTTTAAATCCCTCACGTTCAAGAGCCATGCTTATACCTGTAAGTATATTTCTATCATCATCCACTAATGCTATTGTTTGTGTCATAATTTAATTCTCCTAATCTTAATGTCAAAATTTAGGCGATTAATGGGCTTCACCCCAATTAGACCCTGAATTAATACTTACTTCCAAGGGAATCGAAAACATATGATGATCTGAACTTGAGACGGACATCATTGCTTCTTTAATAACTTTTTTAATTTGATTTTCATCTTTAGCTAAGCATTCAAAAATTAATTCATCATGAATTTGAAGTAACATTTTTGCTTTATTATTTTCTTCTAAAATTTTATCAATTTTAATCATAGCCAATCTAATTATATCAGCAGCAGATCCTTGAATTGGAGCATTAATTGCAGCTCTTTCTTGAAAGCTTCTTACGCTAAAGTTCTTATCATTGATTCCCCTTAAATTAATTCTCCTTCCAAAAATATTAGTGACGTACCCTTGTTTTCTACAAATCTTAACGGTCGCGTTCATATACTCTTTGATTTCTGGAAATTTTTTAAAGTATGAATTAATAAAATCTAAAGCCTCTGTGTGAGAAACTGATATTTGTTTTGCCAAACCATATTGTGTGATTCCATATATGATACCAAAATTGATTGCTTTAGCTTTTCTTCTGTAATCATCGCTAACTTTATTAATTGGAACACCAAATACCTGACTTGCTGTTAGTGAATGAATGTCTTGATTATTTTTAAAAGCTTTTTTTAATTCTTTTACGTCCGCTATATCCGCAAGTATTCTCATCTCTATTTGATTATAATCAGCTGAAATCAAAAGATTATTTTTTTCTGCAACAAATGCTTTTCTTATTTCTTTACCATCTAATGTTTTTATTGGTATATTTTGTAAATTTGGATCACTTGAAGCCAACCTACCTGTATTTGTGGCAGCTAATAAAAAAGAAGTGTGCACTCTTTTTGTTTTATTGTTGATGTGTTCTTGTAAAGCATCTGTGTACGTGCTTTTGAGTTTAGATACTTGCCTCCACTCTAAAATTAAATTAGGAAACTTATGACCAGTAAGGGCAAGATCCTCTAGGATTTTAGCACTCGTTGCTAAACTTCCTTTTTTAGTTTTTTTCAATTTAGCAATTTTCAAATCATTATAGATTATTTCACCTAATTGCTTTGGTGATCCTATATTAAATTTTTTTCCTGAAATTTTATATATTTCTTTTTCAATTTTAATTAATCGTTCTTCAAATTTTTTTGAAAGTTTTTTTAAATAACCATCATCAACTTTAATTCCATTAGTTTCTAATTTTGATAAAATTTTGATCATTGGTTTTTCAAAAATTTCATAAATTTTTTCTAATTTTTCTTCTGCAACTCTCTCTGATAAAATATTATATAATCTTAAAGTAACATCTGCATCTTCAGCAGCATATTCTGTAGCAGATTTTAAATCTACATCGGCAAACTTTAATTGCTTTTTTCCGGTACCAACTAAATCCTTATAAGAAATAGTTTTATGCCCAAGATGAATTTCGGACAATGTATCCATGTTATGCCGATTATTTCCTGCGTCTAAAGTATAAGATAATAACATCGTGTCCTCGACTGAATTTAATTCAATGCCATAATTTTTAAAAATGATGAAATCATATTTTGTATTCTGACACACTTTTTTAATACTAGGATCCTCAAGAATAATTTTAAGCTTATCCAAAACTAAATTTTTTTTTAAACATTTAGTGTTCTTATGTCCTAGTGGTATATAAAAGGAAGCATTTGTGGCATAACTTATCGAGATTCCTATTAATTCAGCTTCTTGGGGATTTATTGATGAAGTTTCTGTATCAACTGCAATAATTGACTTTTCATTTAAATTCTTGATTAGCTCGTTTAATTCTTTTTCGTTAATAATGCTTTTATAAGATTTTGTATCGATCTTAGTTATTTTTTTTGATTTAATTTCTGAAGTAGAAATATCACTATCTGAGTCACCATAAAAACTAATTGCCTGGCTTAACAATCTATTAAATTCCATTTCCCTTAAAAATTCATAAAGTTTATCTTTATCTATATCTTTAATTAAGAACTCGTTTGGGTCATTTTTTACTGGTACATCCTCTTTTAATGTAACAAGTTTTTTACTTAATAAGGCTTTATCTTTATTGGCTAATAATGTTTCTCTTCTTTTATTTTGAGGAATCTCAGAAGCTTTACTTAAAAGTTTATCTAAATTTTTATACTTATTAATCAGTTCTGCTGCAGTCTTAATTCCAATACCTGGAACACCGGGAACATTGTCTGAAGAGTCGCCGGCAAGTGATTGAACATCAATTACTTGGTTGGGTTTAACCCCAAATTTTTCTATGACTTCCTTTTCCCCTATTACTCTACTCTTCATGGGATCAAACAATCTGACTTTATTAGAGACTAATTGCATTAAATCTTTATCAGAAGAAATTACAGTTACTTTAGCGCCAGCTTCAGTAATCTGTTTTGCGTAGGTGGCTATCAGATCGTCAGCCTCATAATTAAGAAGTTCAATTGAAGGTAAATTAAAAGCTTTAACTGATTTTCTAATGTACTCAAACTGAGGAGCTAAATCATCGGGTGCTTCGGCTCGGTTAGCTTTGTATTCGCTATAAATATCATTTCTAAAATTTTTTCGCGCCGAGTCAAAAATTACAGCAAAGTGAGTGGGCTTATGTTTTGAATCATCAGATCTCACATCTTCTAAAAGCTTAAATAACATAGAACAAAAACCACTTACCGCTCCTGTTGGTAGACCATCACTTTTTCTAGATAAAGGTGGTAATGCGTAATAGGCTCTAAAAATATAACCTGAACCATCTATAAGATAAAAATGATCTGTTTTTTTTAATGAACTCATATATATATATTACATTGATTTCTTACCTATAATTAAAAAAACTATGATTAAAAATGCTTTAACTGTTGAAAATCTTACAAAGGTTTATTTAGATTCTAAAACAAAAAAAGAAAACAAAGCGCTCTCAAATTTGAATTTTAACGTAAAGCAAGGAGAAGTGTTCGGATTACTTGGTCCCAATGGTGCAGGTAAGACCACTTTTCTAAGTATCTTAGGTGGAACAGTAACTAAAACAAGTGGCAGTGTTAATGTGTGGGGTTTTAATTTAGACCAAAACCCACGCCAGGTAAAAGCATCAATAGGAATAGTACCTCAAGAAGTAAACTTAGATGCATTTTTTAGCCCACACAAACTACTTGAGTTGCAAGCTGGACTATATGGGATAAAAAAAAAAGATAGGATAACTGACTTAATTCTTAAAATGGTTGCCTTAGAGGATAAAGCTAACGCTTACTCTAGAAGTCTCTCTGGCGGTATGAAAAGAAGACTTCTGATTGCAAAAGCAATGGTACATCAACCTCCAATTTTAATACTAGACGAACCAACAGCAGGTGTGGATGTTGAGTTAAGAAATATTCTTTGGAAAAATGTAAAAGAACTTAACAAAGAAGGTGTTACAATTATTTTAACCACCCATTATCTTTTAGAAGCTCAAGAGATGTGTGACCGCATAGCTATAATTGATAAAGGAAATTTAGTAGCTTTAGATACCACACAAAAATTACTTGAAAGAATTCAAACTAAAAAAATAAATTTTACGGTTAAAGATGTTAATATAAATAAATCATTATTGATCAAGGGTATTAAATTAAAAATTATTTCAAAAAATCTTATTTCAGCTACTTATGAAAAGGGGTCATTAGATTTTAGAGAGATAATTAATTATTTGAACCAAAATGAGATTAAAATTGAGGATATATCTACAGAAGATGGTGATTTAGAGGATGTCTTTGTTCAATTAACAAAACACTAGATTTTATTAAAAAAAAAGTTTAATTAAGATTATGGAATTCGTAAAAAATATTAAACATGCAAAAATAATTAAATTTTTGTTCATTGCTTTGATTGGAAGCATAGTTTTAGCTATTTCATCTAAAATAAAAATTCCTTTTTACCCGGTGCCAATGACAATGCAGACATTAGTAGTTTTAATGATAGGTGTAGGTTTTGGCTGGAAACTAGGTATGGCAACAGTTGCTTTATATTTATTTGAAGGAATAATTGGATTGCCGGTATTTTCTGGATCACCTGAAAAAGGAGTTGGTTTAGTTTATTTTATAGGTCCAACAATGGGTTATTTATTAGGATTTTTGATAACTGCTTATTTTGCAGGATCATTTAATTATTCTAAAAATATTAGGGTATTCAGACTTAAATATTTTCTGTTCTGTTTTATAATCTTTTGTTTCTGCAAATATCATAGCTAATATTCTCTTTTTAACAACCTTTCTATCTTGTTTATAAGTGCCTTCATACAGGGTGTTGTTTTCCTTTTCAAACATGATTTTCAATTCATCTTCCTTGTAGATTTTTTTGTATTCAGAAATAAAATCTTGATAAAAAGTGCCATCTACAGCTTTAATTTGCATCTGCTGTACTTCCTTCATATCAAGGGTTTCAAGAGAATTGACGAACATTAGTAGGAGAGGAGTACTATTTACTAGCTCATTGTCTATCTTATTGCTTAATAGCATTGATAAGAAGTAGATTATTGAATTAGATAAATCTACTTCTACTAAT
>ERZ651776.4952-NODE-4952-length-11890-cov-5.471514_pt1 | contig 11890 bp, 19 predicted proteins | sample MGYA00514761_ERZ651776 | MGnify/ENA metagenome assembly ERZ651776 | reverse complement strand
AATGATGGTGGTGTTGACTCTGAAAGAACCTTTGTTAAACAATTGGTTCAGAAGTATGTCAATGACGGCTCTGATGATGACTTGTTCAATGTAGAAGACATTGATGATGAATCACTAACGGATTACGATTCTTAATGATTAAGTGTGATTAAATTCACACGACTGGCGGTGGGTGTTTTCCTTTCTACTGCCGCCAGTATAATTTAAACAGAAAGGTTGGAGAAAAATATGGACAGCAAATTTGTAGAGGGTGTTGTCGGTGGTGTTTTGAATCGCCACAAAAATCGCACCCTAAATAAAAATAAAATAGCAGTTTTATCAGTTGAGATAGCTGCAGTCTTAGATGATAATATGAAAGTATTCAGTACAGGTAAATCAGTTAACCCACCACTCAATATAGAAATGTGGAAAGGGTATGAAAAGCAAACACCCGATTCTGCATTGGACTTTAAAAAAGAAGATAGTTCAGATTGGAATTGTAAGTATTGTGGTAAAGATATGATGAATGTTGATTGGGATTATGTTGGAGTTAATGGTCACCACTTAGATTGTGAACTAAAACACGAGATGGCATACAACGAATATTTAGATAAAGGTAAACAAATGGAAATAAAATTTCCAAAGGAGAATTAATGAGTAGAAAATTAACAGAATATAAACAAAGACCAATCGTTGATTGGTACAGAGAAGTATTATCACTAAATCCTGATACTGATACTATACTGAACAGCGTACAGATGGATACTGAAAGTTGGATAATAGACAAGTTAGATTGGCATTATAATAACAATCGTATATCAAGTTTACCACCTTACTTACAACGAGTATTGTTAGATATGGTGTGGGGTCACAAGAATCATAAGAAAGCAAAGAGTTACATTCGCAGTATTTGGAAAGGATTGGGTTGTTTAACGCCAATGACAATTATTCCTATTGATTTAGTGCTAACGAATGTTGAAGAAAAAATTGCTAATACACCACAGATGGAAATCTTAAAACAATTGAAAAGATTAAGAAAAGCCATTCTAAAAGAACAGAAACACAATGTTGAATTCATTAACATTGATGGGCAATCAAGAAGTAAGTGTGGTATAGAACCTTATCTTAAAGGAGAGTTTAATTTATCAGATGATGATTTTGATGAACCAATTGAGGTATACAATACGGATACTAAACAATTTACAGATGTATCCATTCACAAATTTACTGAACTACAAAAGTTTCAGAAAGCAGCTTTCTTATCACAAGAAGTAGCAATCAACATAATTAATAAGGGTACACTAAAACAAGTTAGTGATGCTTTGATTGCGATTAATTCTAATGAGAAGTGGAAAGAATGGCAACAACTATATAACAATGCAGAACCAACATTGTTGAAGTATGCAATCAATGAGGTAATGGGAGTGCCTGAAATCAGAGACTTCTTAACTAGAAGATTAGACCAAGGTCGTAAATACAAGACTCACTTTTCGGGTTGGGAATGGTACACGGCTGAACAACTAACTTTTCTAAAACATCTTAGAAGTGTTGATATATCTTTACTAAGTGAAATCAGTAAAGGTAATGAATCATCTCCTGAGAAATCCGAAATTAATTTTGTAAAAGAGATGATTGATATTTGGGTTCAAGAATACAAACACAAAAATGCAGTTAATCCAGTTCACTTATCAACATTTGTATCTCTTCGTCACTTATTGAAAAACTACAATAATACATCACATTCATTTTATATGAGTTTCGGAAGTATACCTGAAACTAATGTTCTGAGTGAAGGTAAATTTTTGGATTGGTTTTTAAGAACCATAACTACATTTGAATCAAAGACCATTAGAAATTTAAACAACTTCATACTCAATAGAGAACATTGGGTCAAAGATAGTTCATCGGAAAAACACTCACCGGCTCCAGAAGGATGGCCAGCACATTGTGAGGGTGGTATGAAATTAGCTTCTATCACAGGTCGTTTAAAGTGGTTGTTGGATAAATTTAAAGCTGACTATCAATCATTAATTAATGACGGAACTATTTCAGACCAAATTGGAATGAATGATATGGCTACGATTATAGTTGCCAGTGACTTCAAAGATTCAGACGGAGACGAGATTAATTTAACTCGTGATGAAGAACTTGAAAGAGGGCACATTCAATCAAAAAAGAATGAAGGTAGTAATAAATTAGAAAATATTAAACCACAAAAGAAAAAATCAAATCGTTCTTATTCAGGAAAAGATATGATTACTAAGGAGAAATAAATGCAAGGTTACAAAAGTGATTACGAAAAATATATTCTTATATCAGAACATTCAAGATTCGCAACAGGAGATTATCCTAGCTTTCTACGAATGAAAGAGATAATGTCAGTATTGAATCAAATGGCCGGAAAACAAAGCAACACTTATACTTATAATGGAGAAGTATATGTTAGCAGAATAACGAATTCCGAGATTGATAAAATACAAAGTTGTTTAGACACAGGTGTCTATACTTCTCAATTTGATAACTTAAAATACATTTGTGTTGACATTGGAGTTCGTTCTTTTTAATGGAGAAGAACAATGGCAAAAAAAATGGATTTCAGGGAGTACGAGTGCGAACTGATTAAAGTTGTAGACGGAGATACAATCGACGCATATATTGATTTAGGGTTTAAGGTTAAAATGAAACAACGAATTAGATATATGGGATTGGACACTTGGGAATCAAGAACAAGAGATTTAGACGAGAAGAAAAAAGGTTTGGCAGCAAAAGCCAGAAATAAAGAATTACTTGAACAAGGAACTTTTAAATTAAAAAGTTTTGGAACAGGTAAATATGGAAGAGTATTAGGTGAAGTTTTCGTAGCACCTGATTTCGTTGGAGAACACATTACGGAATGTATCTCTAATCCAGAAAGTAAAATAGACTTATCTTTAGACGGATGGGTATCAGTAAATGATATCTTGATGGAAGAAGGACACGCATATGAATATGATGGTGGAAAGAAAAAAGTCTTTGGAAGTTAATACTACGAAAAAAGGAGAACAATAATATGTTTAATTTTATAGATAGTTGGAAGAGTCGCAAAAAACCACAATGGAATATTGAAATTCGTTTGGGTAGAGTAACTGTATTACAACTTAATTATAAACAAACTAAAATCCGATTTATGTTATTAAATTGGGGAATAGAATACGGAGCTTAATTATGATAGAAGTAAAATTCTTTAAAGCTAGTTGGTGTGGCCCGTGTAAACAGATGATGCCACAAATGGATAGATTGGTTAAAGCAGGATATCCAGTTGAGTTCGTTGATGTTGATGAAAGCCCTACATTAGCAGAAAGCGCAGAAGTTCGTGGAGTTCCAACGACTGCTATTTATGAGAACGGAGTTCTTGTAGAAAGAGTTGTGGGATATGAAGATATTACTCGTTTGAAAAAACGAATTGATATCTATCACAAACCACTAAAATTACCAGCCGAAAAAAAAGCTAAGTAATGAAAGCAAAAGTGGAGTTTGATTATCCTACTATTGAGGGTATGATATACAAGGATACTATATTGGTATGCGAGGAATCAGATTATAATAGTAGGGTACACGACGAAAAAATAAAGGGTAAATTGGAGACTGGACGTATAGTTTGGGTTCCAAAAAAAATGTTAAAAAAAATGTAGTGTTTTCTTAGATTACACTATATTTATATATGATAACGCTCAAGAGAGGTTATCAGAAGTTAGACTAAAAGTTAACAACAACAGGAGAAAAATAATGACTAAAGTTGCATTTCACACAGGATTCCCTATAATCGATAGGGAAGATTTTCTAACACCATTTGACAGAATGTTTGACCAAATTGTATCAAAACAATTTCCAGAGCTTGAGAAACAAGTTGGGGTTAAACCATTTCAAGGTACAGCTTATCCAAAGGTAAATGTTTATGAGTATGACGAAAAAATCGGAATCATAGCAGAAATACCAGGACTTGATAAGAAGGACTTGAAGATAGATGTTGAAGAAGGTATATTAATCATATCAGGAGATAAACACGCATTGTATAATGATAAGGGAGCTAAAGTAGTTCGTAGAGAACTAAAGCAATCTTCATTCAAGCGTCAGTTTGAACTTGGTGAACAATTAGACGGAGACAATATAAAAGCTTCGTTTAAGGACGGATTACTCTCAATAGACATTCCTAAAGTAGAGCCAGCAAAGCCAAAGAAACTATCAGTAAAGATTGGATAAATTTGTAACAATCGGAGATGATAGGTTCTATGTACTTAGTAAGGTGTTGGTTGAAAACTGCCGTTACACGATGGAAGACCTAAAAATTATGTGGGGTTTAGCCGACACCATACTAAGAAACGAGGAGCATTATTATGTTTGTATGAAACTAATAGAAGCAGAAATTCAATAATCAAATAGAACAGACAAAAAAACGAAAACCAAGAATTGATATCGTAGAGTTTTCATTCCCAAAACTTCTTGGGTTTAATTTTAACGGAAATGAGTGAGAGCGTTTGGATAAGCGACCAAACAAAAGTCCTACTTAACAAAATAAATAGGATACTACAAGTTAGGCGAGGTTGTAGACTCAAGGTAGTATTTAACTCATAGATATGAGATGAGATGACGAATTATAGTAAAGTCACCGGAAGAACTTGAAATAACTGACAGATTAGTGCATCTACATTATATTTATTATAAAGGTGGGAGAAAGAAATTATGGAAAACTCAAAATATTTTTATATATGGATTGGATTGTCCGCATTATTTATTGCAGGTAGTGCAGCAGCATTCTCGGTCTATGGATTAGCAAAACTATTTAGTGGTGCTTTTATATCCGTAGTGATAATGGCAAGTGCATTGGAACTTGGTAAATTAGTTGCTGCTTCATTTTTATATCGTTATTGGAAAGTAATCAATTGGTTCCAAAAAGTCTATATGACTTTTGCTGTTGTTGTATTAATCGGTATTACATCAGCAGGTATCTTTGGATACTTATCTAATGCATATCAAGGTGCTACATTAGAATTTGAAAAACAATCTACTGAACTATTAACTATTGAAGAACGAATAGAACAATTAGATGAAGACAAAGTATTCTTAAAAGAAGAATTAGAAGTAGCGATAAGTGAATTACCAGATAACTACATTACTGCAAAGAGAAAACTAAGAGAGGAATATAATCCACAGATTACACAATTGAATCAAGAACTATTAAAATTTAAAACAAGACGAGCAGATTTAGAAATACAATTAGTATCAACGGGTGTTGATGTTGGACCAGCAATTTATCTGGCCAGGACATTTGGAACCGACATTGATACGGTCGTGAAGTTTTTTATCTTTATTCTTATCTTTGTGTTTGACCCATTAGCAGTTATGTTAGTTATAGCATATAACCAGGCACTCATACTTAGAAGTGAAGAAAAGGAAAGTTCTCAGGGTCATCCCGAATTTAAGAAATTATCTTGGTGGAAAAAAATGTGGGAAATGTATGGTGATAAAGAACAAGAGATAGTTGAAGATGACGAACGAATGGATATAATTGGTCAGAACGGAAATGACGGATTACATTATGAAGAAGTAGATATACCAAACGAACCATTAGAAGAAAATGACCCAACACCAATCCCAAAAAAAGATTTAACACCTTCCGGAAGAGGTGGTATAAAGATATGATTTCACAGATTATAAAAATAATAACACCTACACAGGAGAATACAATGAGTAAGAAGTTTGAATACAAGTATAAATTGTTTGCAAAGATACACCAACTACAAAAACGATTGTATAGGACGGCTTGTAATCCAGGCCATTCAGAGGATAAAGTGTGGTTTAGAGAGATGAGAATCAAGAAGTTATTAAACAAAATTAGAGAAAAATAAAAAAAAGCTTGACATACGACATTTAATGTTGTATATTAGTGGTATATAAATTATGGATATTAGAGAAATAATAAAACGATTAGAAGATATTGAATCCAAGGCTCGTGATAAAAAACAATTCGAGTTAGAGGATTCAGTAGGAACTCTTATAGAGGATATCATTGAAAATGATATAGAAGAAGAAAAACAATTCAGAAAAGAAGTCTCTAAATACATAGACGATAAAATAGAAAAAGAAATAGTTAGAAGAGCTTACTCTTCTGGTTCAATAGCACAAGCATAAAGGAGTTATAGTGAGTAAATTTGAAGATAATGGTGGATATTACATAGACGGAATTCCGTATATGGATTGTAAATACACAGGTATCCCAGTTAAAAATGTAAGTGAGGATGCTAAATATGTGATTAGTGATAGAGCATTACAATCTCGTATGTATAAAATGTTTCCAGAGGATTTTGAAAACAAGACCAAACAATACAAACCAACAGGTCGTCCTGCTGGCTGGCATTTTATGAATGAGTTCGTGGATAAAGACGGAAATGTATTTCACAAAGGTAAAGAACAACCTAAGTTAAAAGGAACATTGAAACCAACTAAGGTTAAACCTAAAAAGAAAGTTAAACGAAAGACTAAGGACGAAATCTTAGTTGCTCGTCATAAAGAGAAGTTGGCAGTTCAAAGACAATTAAAAAAAGATTTAGATAAACAGAAGAAATTCTTAATGGGAGATGTTGAAAAATGATGAAGAAGAGATTAGAGATAGGTAAATTGATGAAGGGTGATAAACGTTTAGACGGAGAAACCTTTGTTGAATATAAAGAAAGACTTAAGTTAGAAAAGTCTTTACTGAATGATTACGGAAAGGGTGTTTACATCTCACCAGAACAACACCAGCAAGATGTTATAAAAAAAAGACTTGACAATTAAATAAAAAAAGGTTATATTAGAATTATGAATTTAGGTTATGCTTGTATCAATATGGAACTCAACGCCCGTAAAGGTGAAGATAGAGTTACTACAAATCGCTCAATGATTAAAAAAACTTTCCAAGAGAAAGGTTTAGATTATGCGTCCGAATTAATTATACAAAATGTTGTTGACTTAAATGAAATTATTGATTGGAACGAACAAAACAACATTAAGTTCTTTCGTATGTCATCAGATGTATTTCCTTGGGCATCCGAGTATTACAATGATTGGGATAGTGTTCCAAACATCGACTTTATAAAAATGTGGTTAGAGAATGCCGGACTAAAAGCAAAAGAGTATGGGCATAGAATCACGTCTCATCCAGGTCCGTTTAATGTTTTGGTTTCACCAAACGAAAATGTAGTTCAGAACACAATCACAGATTTGACAATACACGGAGATATATTTGATATGATGGGTTTGAGTAGAACACCATACAACAAACTCAATATACATTGTAATGGTGTATACGGAGATAAGCAATCAGCGTTAGACAGATTTTGTAAAAACTTTGAACGACTACCAGAGTCAGTTCAGACAAGACTTACCGTCGAGAACGACGACAAAGCATCAATGTATTCGGTAAAAGATTTATACGAGGGTATTCACAAACGAATCGGAATACCAATCGTGTTTGATTATCATCATTACAAATTCAATACTGGTGGACAAACAGAACAAGAAGCATTGGAAATGGCATTATCTACTTGGGGTGATATCACACCAGTAGTTCATTATTCAGAATCAAAAGCAGAACACGAACTCAATGAATCAATCAAACCACAAGCACACTCAGATTTGATTAAAGAATTACCAAACACTTATGGTAATAAAGTAGACATTATGGTAGAAGCAAAACACAAGGAATTAGCAATTAGGGAGTTTATAAAATGAATGGTTGGATAATACATAAAAAAGAATTAGGTGAAAACCACGAAGTCCAAAGACTTGTAGATGAATTTGAGTCGAGAGATGTTAAGGTTCGTGTAGTCAATCCACAAGAAGTAGATATATTCGTCGATAGAGATGATAGGAAATCTATTATCGTTGGTGGTGCACCAAGAACACTTCCAGACTTTGTATTACCGAGAACCGGAAGTGGAACCACATACTTCATTAAAGCAATCATCAGACATTTAGAACAATTAGGTGTTACAATGATTAATGGAAGTGATGCTATCGATAACGTTAAAGACAAATTATATTCACAACAAATATTAGGTAGGTCATCTTTACCGGTGCCAAAAACTATGTTGGTAAAGCATCCCATTAATGTAAAGTTAGTAGAGGACAATATCAAGTATCCAATGATAGTAAAAACTTTAAGTGGTTCGTATGGTAGTGGTGTTTTTATGGTTGAGGATAGAAAACAATTTACACAAATAATGAAAATGGCAGAACTATCTAATGCACGATACAACATTATTATTCAAGAATGTATAGAGGATTCATTAGGAAAAGATTTAAGAGTATTGGTAGTGAACGGAAAAGTCGTTGGTTGTATGATGAGACAATCAGTAGACGGAGACTTTAGAGCAAACATCACAAGAGGTGGAGAAGCAATTCCATATCAAATCGACGAGGACATTGAGTGGATTGGTGGTGAGTGTGCAAGACTTTTAGACTTAGATATAGCAGGTGTAGACTTGTTATTTGATAAAGACAAATATGTAATTTGTGAAGTTAATTCTGCACCAGGATTTAAAGGTATGGAACAATACACTAAAATAAATGTAGCAGAAAAAATGGTAGATTACATTATCAAAAAAGTAGGAAGTAAATAGTTATTACTATAAAAGGACGGAAACTATGAAAAAAAACTTTATTATATTTTTAACAATTTTTATGATATTTAATGGATACATCTGGATAGATTTATTTAAAGGTTATCGTGAATATTATATGGCAACAATTGATTCATTGGAAGACGATAGAGTTAGACTACAATTAAGAATTGACGAATTAGAAAATGGTTATAGATTAGACGGACTTGATGTTGTTGTTACAATGTATCATCCAGTCAAACATCAAACAGACGGAACACCAGATATCTTGGCAGACGGAACTAAAATCAGAATACACAAAGCATCAGAATACAAGTATGTTGCGGTTAGTCGTAATCTATTGAAACGTTGGGGTGGTTGGTTAGATTACGGAGACTTTATTGTATTGAGTGGAACCGGTGGTAAAGACGGAGTGTATCAAGTTAAGGATACAATGAATAAACGATTTGTAAATCGTATTGATATCTTAGAGTCACCAGGAACCAAACCATATAAGTTTACAGATGCTAAAATCAAGAAAGCAAATCTAAACGAAGATATAAAATTTATTACAGAAAAAAATAATTGATTTTGAAAAAAGTTATTTATATTTATATGTGTAGACGAAATAATTAACAATTGAAAAATATATAGGAGAAGTAAAATGGGTTATAAAGACTATAATCATAGGTTATATGGTAGACGAATTCTACATATAATGTCCCCAGTGCGTTGGAGAAGTAAAAAGTTCTTACATCACGCAGATTCAAATTACAAAGTTATGATGAAAACAATTAAGTTTTTACCAATGTGTCATCATACAATTTTAGTTCCAGAACATAATGAAATACCAGACTTAGGTGATAATGTTACAAAGATACCATTTCCTTATGCTCAATCGGTTCTATCTAATCGTGGACAATTTCACGGAAGAAAGTTTACTAATCAAACAGATTGGAGAGCAAAAGATTATGACTTTGTTTTCAATCATCAACCAGAATTATTATACAATGTATTTAATGCAATCTTTACTGGTAGATATGGTATGTCAGTTGAAGGATTTAATTTCTTTCACTGGGTTGATTGTGAGAAGAGTAGAGTTACATCATCTTATCCAGTAGGGTTTTACAGACAATTAGAAGCAATTAATATGTCTTATCGTTCTTACTTCCATAGTCCAGTAAGTTTTGATTATATGAAATCTAACTTTACAGGTAAAACTAAATACACCGTAACTGATGTCAATGACGAAGTTATGAAAGAGAAAGTAAATTACTTTCCATTAGGAGTAGGAGATTTCCCAGAATCAGAACCATTTGATTTAGGAACAGATAAAAAAATCTTGTTGTTTAATCACAGATGGAATAACTCAACTGGTATAGAAAAACTTATAGACTATACAAAAGACTTGGATAGAGATGAGTGGTTGGTTTGGATTACTGATGAACAAGCAAAGAAACCATTAGCAGGAGCACCAGCACCAAGTTGGATGCACGTGCAGAGTTTACCAAGTGGTGGTAATTATAGATACTTGATTGAGAAGTCATTTGCAACATTAACACTTGTTGATAATTATATGACTTGGAACTTGTCAGTTCAAGACGCAGTTAAGTTAAAGAAACCAAGTTTAGTATTTAAACACGATACTCACAAATATGTGTTGGGAGATGATTATCCGTTATACTTTAAAAACAAAACAGAGTTTCTTGATATGATTAACAAAATTCCAGAAGGTAAAGAAGTTAATTGGGAACTTCCACCACACGACCAAATATTTGAAGAAAATCTTGTGGGAGATTTAATTCATTGTTTAGACAATAGTAAGAAAAAGAAAACTACAAGAACCAAATATGGTATTGAGTGGTTATATCATATCTTACAAGGAAATGGTTATAAGAAGAATCTACTTTACAATTCTCACAGAAAACTTTATAAAAGTAATGCTTGGGAAGGTATGAGACAATGGGTATTGGATAAGGGTGCAAAAGATACACCTACATCAGATGATACTTTCTTATGGATTCCAGATGAGAATAAAAAAGCAGTTCAAAAACTCATCGATGAAGCAGGTAATGTAGATTATAAGGGTGACCCACTTGGAGTATCTGAGAAAGACCCTAAGTATGAAAAAAATAGTAAAATCAATAAATTCTTTTAGGAGCAGATATGAAACAATTAAATGAACAACAAATCCAAGATAATTGGTTAGAACTTAGAGGTATTATAAATAATACATTTAGTGGAGATAGATTAGAAAAACTAAACAAGATGTATGATTACTTTGAAACAAGAATGTGTATGGCACCCGCAAGTGGTAAAGCACATTTTCACAACGCTATGGTAGGTGGTTATGTAGAACACATCTTACACGTTATAAAGTTTTCACAACAAGTTAGAGATATGTGGGAACAAAATGGTGCTGAGATAAACTTTACAAATGAAGAATTAATATTCGCAGCCTTACATCACGACTTGGGGAAGATTGGTGATTTAGAACACGACTATTATATACCACAAGAATCAGATTGGCATCGTAAGAATCAAGGAAGTATATTTACACATAATCCAGAACTACAATATATGGTCGTAACAGATAGAGCATTCTTTTTGTTACAACACTTTGGTATCAAGATATCCGAGTGGGAATATATTGGTTTGATGTTAACTGACGGAATGTATGAAGAAGCAAACAAAAAATATCTTACAAGTTTCAATCCAGACTTTAGATTAAAGTCTAACATAGCATACATTTTACACCAAGCAGATATGATGGCAACACATATTGAATCTGACCAGTGGAGATTAGGTGATAAAGTAGAAAGTAAAAAGGTTGAACAATCAGTTAATAAAATAAAAGAGGCAGTTGATAATGAGGTAAAAGAAAAGTTCACCAAGTCAACGGACCCGAAAGATATATTTAACGAACTATTTGGGGAGAGTAAAAAATGATTTATTTTTTAATTTTATTTATTCTCTTGACTTTGGTCGAAGGATATGTTATATTTAATCTTACAAGAAAAACCGAAAGGTTAGAAACTTGGATTGAGGGATATGTTGATAGAATCAACGAAACACAATCAACACTAAAAGAAATTGATGATAAAGGAACATTTGAAGCTGATGATGAAATCGGTGTAGTGTTCACAGCAATCAAAGAAGCAGTAGACGAGTTAAACGAAATAACAGAAACGGAGATATAATGCCAAGAAAAGCAAAAAAAGGTTCACCAAGATATTACTTTCACCAAGGAACAGAAGACGCAATCATAAGACACAATAAAGAAACTCGTCCAC
>ERZ651776.4947-NODE-4947-length-11903-cov-5.077287_pt1 | contig 11903 bp, 12 predicted proteins | sample MGYA00514761_ERZ651776 | MGnify/ENA metagenome assembly ERZ651776 | reverse complement strand
ATTATTTGAAAATTAAAGATGCAACATAATTATAATAATGTTTATTTAATATCATTAAAGGAAATTGTGTTATAAAAATGTATTTAAATAAACGAAATTTCAATTTTTTGGTCTAAAACAGCTCAGAGCAGGAAAGCGGAATTTTCCCCTCCTTGCTTGACACTTCGACCTTCGAAGTGAGAACAGCTCGCAAATGGCACAAATAAACTAAGTGAGAACAGCTCGCAAATGGCACAAATGACCCAAAATCGAAAAAAAACATACAAGGAGATCGCAATCGTTGACAATATTTAACAAACTCAAACTAAAGAACTATGAAATACCTCTAAGAACACGATTTTGTCAGCGAACGGCGTTTCGGCATCGACCACGGCCATTTATTATCCAACAGGGGGATTGAACAGCGAACACACGGACACCCCAAATGTCCCTCACCTTCCTGTCCCCTAGCCACTTTCACACTGAAAATTTGTCTACACTCCCGTATGCCACACTAAACAGCCTTCGTGACGTTCAGATACATGCTTACCCGGGGCTCCCTTCTCGTTTTTCTTCGATTGTTTCCGCCTTTTCTGCTGGCAAGAAGGGCAAGAAGTGCAATCGCGTGTGGATAGTTGGGGATTATAGATTCGGGAATTGCCAAGTTGATGATGGGGTGGAGGTTGTTCCACGTGTTTTCAACGTGTCGAAAGTCTTTGCGCAGAGTGTGGAGAATGATTTCAAGTGTGCTGCTGAAACAGTAGCTGCGGTGACTGAATTCTTGAAAATTGCTGGTTCCTCGGGCAAGGTGCTGTTTTGGGATTTAGCGGTCAGAGAGGCTGTTCACAAGAGGCAGAAGGGTGCTAAGAATGCCGATAATCTGTCCATATATAACGGGTCGAACAAATTCTCGTATGATGCCATGAAGAAACAATTTCAAGACCAATTTGTCGACATTCGGGAGGCTGCAAATGGCAACATCCTTGAGTTGATTAGGGACCGTGGCGGTCATCCGAATGCGAGTGGGGTGTCTTGTATTTTGTCTGCCTGTGAGGAGAGTTTCGGAATAGTGAACGACGGCGGCGACGATGACAATGACGACAGCAACAGCACCAAAAATGGCACCAAAATATCTTTCCTAACCTTGGCAAGGTTCTTCTTGTGCAAATACCACAAGGTTTTCAGGTCTCTGGTTGCACCCATTCAGAAGAAGCTGACACTCATCCGTCCACGGCCGAAATTGGTTGTGAAGGATAAGCATTCGGGCGAAGTTGTGGACAATAAAATCGACAATATCCCTTTTAGAATGCATCGCATACGGCTGCGACTGAGCCATGTACTCCTCGCGGTATATCAGCTTCACGTTCACGCCTGCACGCTGCTGAGTAGTGTCTTAGAAGGGCGCGTAAGTGATACTTGGAGAGATTTGAGGTCAATAAGCGTGCGTCGAATAATCTACGGCAATGATTTACAGTTTTGCGCCGTAATCCCCCCAGTTCTCACGTGCTAAAATAAGTAGAATTGTTTCGAAAATGACTGACTGGGGATGACAAAAAACCAGCAAGGGAAGGTTGATCGATCAACAGCATGGTAAGAAACCAAGAGAGACCAACAGCAACGTAGCTACACTACCAAGATGGAATATTTAAAACGCTTCTGAATATGTTAAATCCAATCTTAGCGCACCATCCCAAAATCACCTTATCAATCACCCAACCATCCAACCACCCAACCATCCAACCATCCAACCACCCAACCACCCAACCACCCAACCACCCAATCACCCAATCACCCCATCAAACAACGAATCACACACACTCTCCCCCCCTCTTTCCCCCTCTCTCGCTTCAAAAAAGTCCCAGATGACATCCCTCGCCGTGAAGTTACTGTACGCGTGCTCCCTTGTTCCTGCCCAGACAGCCTTCATGGTGTCGCCGAAGCGATTCTTCCAGTAGCCATCATCAGTGGGCTTGTGAGTATCACCAGGTGAATGCAGACACACTTCCCCCGGTGTGCTGCGGCAATATAAAGAACTGGTCGGACTGGTTAGGAGGGAGCGCAGGGCTGGCCGGGTAAGTTGGTATAGGGAATGCGTCCCGTCCGTCTGAGCGATCGCCGCGATGCTGCTAAGGACGCCAGGAGGCGTCGTTGTTTCGTTTTCCAGGGTACGGACAATTTGAGCGCCAGCTTGCGAGTGAGCTAGAATATAAAGGCCAACTTTGCCGTCCTTGAAGTTGTCCACCACAACTCTCTCCCACTGACATGCTACGTTATCGTAGCCCAATTTAGTCGATATGAAGGTGCTCTTGTCAGACCTTACGTTAGGGTCCAGCATGATTATACCCCACTTCTTCTTCACAGCCCGTTCTACATACATGCAACCAACAAACAGCCTAGTGTGAGAGAAAAAATCGAGCACTGATGGAGTGCGGGAAAAAAAAAAAGCAAGCACAGCAGCATACAAATGAAGCAAGCACAGCAGCATACAAATGAAGCAAGCACAGCAGCATACAAATGAAGCAAGCAAACTATGCTCGTCGATAGTCGATAGCTTCAAATAGCTCACCTGCAAAGAGGAAGGCAGAACCAGTCTGTAAACTGTGGCACATGAGTAGTTGGCGTCCGAAAATTCCAGCTCGGACCTTCCCTTTCCCAGGAATAATCACCAAAACCTTATCGAACGTATGGAGGTCCTTCGAATGGAGCACAGAGGAGCACAAACCCATCGGATCATGAAATGCCGATGACGGGTTCGAGCTGTATTCCACCAAGTCGAAGTCTGTCTTCATCTTATCATGAGCATAACCCATGCAGCAGCGTGCTACTTCATCGTAGTGATGTCCATCCTTGATGTACATGCGCTGTGAACATATCGCGCAAAAGGAAAATTGCAGCGTAGCAGCGAGCACAAAGCAAAGCAAAGAAATGCAAATACATTAGTATGTTTTCATGTTTCACTCGACCCCACTAAAAAATCAACTACACAAACACTTACAAAATTACGCTTCGTGACAATGGCACCTGACTGCATATGGCGGAGCGAGATTGGCCGGTCAGAATCGTCTTCAGCCTCTCCCAGGTCTGTGGAGGTGCTCTTAGAGGCCTGAAGAGAAGAGTCCTTCTGCACATACTCAAAGCCTAGTGAAAGAAGACCTTCTTCACCTCGGATGTTGTAACTTGGTAAATCCAAAGGTGATTGTACCAGAGCTGTGATCGATTTCACGGTAGGTCGCTGTTTAGGTCGCTGTCCCTTGCTTGGATTTGAACTCGACGCCCCCATCGTTCTGTGTCGCTAATTCCTTGGAACGGTCAAGCCTTTAGAAAATTGTCGATTGCTTGCTTGGATTTAGAGAGTATAATAGGCAGGATGCAACTAAAAAATCGTCTCGTTCTTATTCCAGTAAAAAGTTGGGGGTACAATTTTGTCGAAAATACGAAAACTCGTCAACCCCCCCCCTTCGCTGTTGTACACCTTGAATTCTCTCCCTCCCTTCCTATCAATCCCATCGATACACTGATACACTATCAATACCATCGATACACATGCATCCCGCACTCCTTTTAGTTCTCCTGGCTGTGGTGTTTCAAAACCTTGATGCGCGGCAAATGCCTTTTGCCCCAAGGCACTACAGCCATAAAGCAACTGGACTGAAAACGCGGAGAGACAAGCGCGAGTATAGTAACAACCGCGCGAAGGAAATGCTAGATAGTTTCTTAGTTCGGATGCGTGGTGGTGGGTATCCTATTTCACATTTATTGCCGCGTGGTGGGGGCGGGGGCGGCAAGTGGTTTGGTCGTAGGAACAACAATAAAACGGATCTTGATGATGGCAACAATGTTACGGAAGCTGCGGTAAACCGTTCGACTTCTTCTTCCTCTTCCTCTTCCTCTTCCTCTTCGTCATCATCAGCATTATCACTTTTGACTGATGCAGAGCAGGAAGAACTCATTGACTCTGTTTCGAGCCTCTTGGATTGTGTTATTTCTGCCGTTGATGATGAGTCCCTGTGGGAGGACTCACCCTCAAGCAACTCTGATATACAGGTCTACTCCACGCTGTGGGACATTCGGCTACCAAAGGGGAAGAGGAAGAAGAGTGAAAATCCTATGGTCAAGGCAGTGACATTGATAGATGCCCCTCCCAGTTCAGTGTTCAAAACTTATTGCGACGATGACATTGCTGCTGATTACAACGACAACTGTGTGGAGCTCAAACACCTTGCTACATTGAGTGATACAACAAAGGTGAACTGGTGCCGGACGGCGCGAATAGGTCCTTTCAAACCTCGGGAATTTGTTACAATTATTGAAAATCGATCCTTCTTCCCTGCACAAGCCCAGCATCCTCTCTTTGGCAAGGGCTCCGACTCTAGCGGCTCACTGGACTTTCCTCTCCATATAACGTACAAGAATCAAAAGTGCGCAGTAAAATACGCTTCGGTCGCTCGTAATGTCCCAGAACAAATTGCAGACAGGCTAGTTGGCCCAGCCAAAGAAAACTACCGTTCAGAGATCCTTCTGAGCGCCAGTTTGATGGTCGAGGTGGACAATGAGCCTGGGAAGACTCTGCTAATGCAACTGACAAGTGTCGGGGACGTCGGGGGCGGAAAGGTGATGAAGACTAAGTTGGCACAAAACATGAAGAAAAAGATGCTTGTCAAGGCACCTATGGAGTTCATGGAGCGTTTCAGCGCCGTCTGCGTTCGGGAGTGGAAGAAGGGGCAGGGCACTTGACCTGCGTTTTAAATAGCCCGAAGATTGCGTTTTGAGCGCCTTTACAGAATTATTTCATTCTTTTTCTTTATTGCCGATAAAGAAACCAACCCGACCATTGAAGTTTGACCCCCAAGAAAGAATTTGGACAAAACGAGCTTGGACATAAATTGAAAAAAACAAGCGGGATGGCAAGTTCCTGCCCGAACAGTGATCTTTTGAGCTGGTGAACTTTTTATTTGTATTCTTTCTCATTTGGACCATTTATTTGGAAATCTTCACACAATATTCAATCTGAGGATCTGGTTTTCACCTTTTTCCTTTTTTCAAATTTGGTTCTCCCTCCCTCCGTGCTGGTAAAATAAAATAACGAACAAAAAGAATCCGCGAAAGTAAATATTTGACTGTCACCCCCCCTCCCCACCCCCCTCCTACTCCCTTGCAACGATGAGCAAGCTTGCTTTCTCGGTAGTGGACGCAACAGGGGAAGAACCTGACCATCCCGCCCGAGAACTTAATACCCACAGGTAACAAAGAAACCATTCATTTTCTCTCTTATCGTTATCGTTAACCCATCCTAACCCCAAACTTCCACCCCCACCTAACACACTAGCCCCAAAACAAAGGGTTGGCAGTCTCCTCGCTTCTGTTCCTACCCTCAATCTCTCACTCTGCAACTCCATGACCCTTCCTCTAAAATTGCTCAGCTTCAAATCTTGGCGCATCAATCGAAGATACCAACAAAAATTGAGGTGGTTATTTCGAGTGGTGGGACGACGTTCGAGAATGGTAAAAAGAAGCGCTTGGGCTACATTAGCTTGGACAGCAATGAGCGGAGCAATTTCCAGGCAAGAGAGTTGAAATCTGTTTATGTGAATGCTGACGAATCTTCATTCGTAAAGCTAATTGTGCATCGCTGTCACGTGAATAAATTCAACGCGTACAACCAAGTCGGACTAATTGCTATCAATTGCTTGGGAAGTAGCAACACCATGGTAGGTCAGGTTCCAACAAACAACTTCCACAATCCCGATCACCACCATAACCGAATCGAGCATCCACAAGACCCACAATCGAATCATCAAACCACAAAGAAGGGCAGTACCCTCCAGAATGACCAACATCTATTAAGTCGGGTGGAGGCTCTTGAAACAGTCAAAAGGAAGATGGCTGCCATGGAGGACTTTGATGCGGCCGCCAAACTCAAGTCCTTCATTCAGAATATTCGTGGCCTTGCCGATGCTATCGATTCCATCGAGAATAGAATGAAGAAAGCTGCGTCCGAAGAGAATTACGGCGAGGCTAGCAGGATGAAGAAGAGCAGAGAGAGCACCAAAGCCGCCTTAATCGAGGCTTTGGAGGATGCAGAGTCGACGGTGAAATCTCAGCTACCTGACTACTCGCCACCACAAAATCAGCGAAAGGCGCACACTATGGGCCGCCACAATAGCGCTGATAGCCCTTATGCTGATGACGAGGATGATTACCGCACAAATAATAACGCCACAAACAATTTCTCCTCCCCTACAAGCGGAAAGAAAACAGGCAACATCCACCGAACCCCGAATGGGATCGCGACACGAGATGTGTTTCGCAGCAATGGTGTGTCCCCCGGTATAAATAACCCCATCGACAACGACGCCAACGTCAGTAAAGGTAGCATTCCCTCTCCGAACAAACACGCCTTTCCTGGTGATTCAGGTGGATATGGGTACAACAGCGAAGAGTACAAAGATGGAACCGACCCAGATATTCTCGGAGCTGGGCACGATGAACTCGAGGATTCCACCAATAGCAACAGCAATCTGAATATTTCGTCTTCCAACATAAATGCCCCAGTCCCAGAAACTTTCCCAGAGGGCGAGCATCCCCTCGAGGGGGTCAAGGACTTTTTAGATCTGCCCCCACCAGAACCAGTGAGCGAAGGGCAAGAGGTGAACAAGCTCGTGGCGCTCATCGGCAAATACCGGACAAGGTGCTTCCTATCTCGCAACTGGCAGCTCCGAAATGCCGTCCTTTACAAAACGTCTATGCTCCTGCCTGACATTAGTGCCGACCCTGGTATCGAGGCGGCAGCGGCTGGGCTTTGCAGTATGCTGGCGAGGGCAGTCGATGACCGTGGTCCCAAGGTTTTCCTGACGTCGTTAATATTACTTGACGACTGCTTGGCTCAGTTTGACGAGGCGAAGATGACGACTAAACAGGTCCACCCGCTGATTGAGAACATTCTCCTGACATTAATAGGAAGGTTGGCGGACGGGAACAGGGGGGTCGGTGAAGCGGCCGAGATGACTCTGGGAGGGATGCTCGGGCACCACAACTGCGTTGGACCGTCATATATCGGAAACCACGCGATAAAGCCCATGAAGAACAAGGAAGCTAGGGCACCCAAGGCTGTTTGCGCACGCTTTAAGCTTTTGGCAAAGTTAATGGAGGACTTTGGAGACGAGGCGGTAAGCCCGAGCAAAGTCATGACCTTCATTGGAACAGGGAACGGGTTCAGCCACAAGGATACCGAGGTTCGAAGTGAAGCAAAATCACTTAGCGTAAAAGTCTACAAAATGATTGGCAGCGACATTCTGCCCTACCTCAACACTCTCAGCAACCGCCAGATGCGAGAGTACCGGGCGGCATTTGCCAAGGAGGCTACTATTGGCATTTCTCTCCCCGAACCGGAAGAAAACGAGAGCTTTGTGGCGCGTAGTGGCCTACCCACGGACTTTCAACTCACCGAAGAGGAAAAGAGAGATCAGATTAGTCCCACCAAGGAGGAAAGAAGTCCCAGAGGGGCAGGTGGAGGGAGAGGCAGAGGCAGGGGTAGGGGAAGGGGTATGGCGACGAGCGGCGGCGGGGGAGGAACGTCAGGTGGAGCCTCGGGTGCCAAATCCCCTAGAGGAGTGGGAAAGTTTGATAACGCGAAGGTGCCGTCGTCCAAGAAGAAAGCTGCGCCCGAAAAGGCTGCTGCCGGCAAGAAGGCCGAGGAGAAGAAGGAGGAGAGCGATGACGAAGAGGAAGTTGAAGAGGAGGAAGAGGAGGATGAGGAGGAAGAGGAGGAAGAGGAAGAAGAGGAAGAAGAAGAGGAGGAGGAGGAGGAGGAAGAAGAGGAGGAGGAAGAAGAAGAGATCGACGATGAAGTCGACAATGACGACGAGGAAAGTAAGAAATGATATTAGCGTTGACACAAATAGTGCGAAGATGTTTATTTGGCCTACCAGCAGCGAGCAGCGACATTTAAAAGTGCAGTTCAAAATTGTTAATTTAAGGGTCTAGTCGGTCAAGTCGACCCATTAGATCAGTCGATCGTGTTGGGCTGCAGCGTAAGCTGAATGATTCTTTCCCACGTTCGGCCTTTGTTATCTATATGCTTGGGGCTCTTCTTAACAAGTTCTGACATTGGCAAAAATGACATCCTGTTGTTAACTAGGCCCACCGTGAAGCTTGTGAACCCCGCCATGCAGCCGTGCACCGCATTCTGCCCGAGCTGCATACACAAGAAACTGTCGTAACTATTAGCAGCCACACTCCGAATCATGTAGCTGGGATCAATGTACTTGACAGGGATATCGATATCAGGGGAATGGGCTTTCAAGTAGCTGTCTATCTGCGATTTCATGAAGCTGCCGATCTGTGGAAGCTTCTTGTTTCCTCCTGCATCGACCTCAGTGCTCGTTCCGAGCAGCTCTTCCCCAGCGCCTTCCGCCAGAACGACTACAGCGAACCCCTTCTTCTTCACCCGAGAAAATAGATGCGGGAGACAGCCCTTAGGGCCTTTCAAAATAATGGGAACCTCCGGAATCAGCACCAAATCCACATCTCCGCTTGCAAACGCCGCGTGACACGCAATGAAACCGCTGCTCCTTCCCATTACCTTGACAACCCCGATCCCGCTCTGACTCTCCGCTTCTGTTTTCGCACGCCTGATGGCAATGACAGCTTCCTCAACCGCACTGTTGAAACCGAATGATCTGTCAATGATTCCGACATCATTGTCGATTGTCTTGGGAACTCCAGCGATGGCTACATTCAGGCCTTGCGACACGCACTCCTCAGCAATCAGGGAAGCAGCGCGGTGAGTTCCGTCGCCGCCGATGACGTACAGCTGGTTAACATTGAATCTTTTAAGCCAAGCGCAGATCAAGTCCTTGTCGAAGCCACCACGACTAGCGCCCAAAATTGTCCCACCACTGTGATGGATATTCTCCACAATCTTTGGAGTCAAAACCATTGGCGCCCTCTTAAATCCGCCGAAGCCCCCGACTATCCCGTACACGCACTCGGCACCGTAATTGATTTTAAGCGAACGCGTAATCTCACGGATCACATTATTCAGACCAGGACAAAGCCCACCGCAGGTTACAATGGCGGCTTTCACCTCCCTCGGATTGTAATGAAGGTCGAAGCGTGGGCCAGCACGCACATAGCTGTTGATGTGAGGGGGAGAGTGCTTCGTGCGACGGGCGTCGGCCATGATAACTTCGTCCTCCGTCACCAACTTGTTGTACCTGATGGTCACTGTATCCTCATGAGAGGCAGCATCTTGAAGCCTGTCAAAGCTCTTGTCCGATCCATAACGAGCATTACTACTGTGGTTACTATTTGTATACGCCGGTAAACCCTTGTTGTCATGCGGGAAGAAACTCTCTAGGTGTGGCAACTTGTAGTAGAACATTGTATTGATAGGGGGGTTGTCAATTTCTGTCACATTATCTATCGTGAGTTTAATATTAGCAAAGGTGTGGGTGGAACAGGAACCACTACTTTTGGAACCACTACGTTTGGAAACCACCGAAAGTTTATAACTCACCACCTTCTCCCCCTTCTTCGCTCGTGGATACTGCATTCGTCCCATCGACGGCAGATTCTTGTGTAGCAATAGCAATGCCCCCCTTTGACAAGCGACGATACTTCTGTCGCCGCTCACCAGCGGCAGCCTTATTCTTGCTGGACCAGTCATACGCCTTCACAGCAAAGAGCGTGAATAGAGAAGATACCGCAGCAGCGAGGACTAGCTCCTTGTTAGAGGGTGTGTGGGGCATTATCAAGTTTGAAGATGTCTAGGACCCGTTCTCCCTTACTTAGGGGACACCTGTGAAAATATTGTGACGAAAAAAGCTTTATATTGGACAATTTTTCCAGATGACGGCAAGAAGCAGAAGGCGAAAAAAAGTTACCCTCTTTTGTTGGAGCCCCGCATGAAAACCAATAATGAAAATCAATTCATCAACAGTCCTCATATCGACAGGCATCATGGTCGTGTCTTCGGCTTTGTCGACACCTTCACCCTTTCTCCAACCTTCCCTTTGTCGATCGACTTCGGTCTCCCTACTCTCATCAATGCCAAAGTCAATAATTGATGAGCAAGAAGAGCTTGTCTCTCCGTCCCTCTATGTGCGAGGCGGTGGGTCAACCATCGACATGTCCACGGTCCTTCCTAGCTCTTTTGCTGCCCTTGGATTTGTCGCTCTTTTGGCAAAGTCTATTCGCAGATTGGCTCCCCTGGCTTTGGCACCATTAACCGGCGACGTGGCCCTCACAAAATTCCAGCAGGTATTGTACTTCGCCACATGCGCATTTTTTGCCCACGCTGAGGGGTATAAAGGTTTCCAGCTTAAGTTCGGCCCAATGGTTGTGCAGCGAAGGTGAGTAAAATACTTTGCGATAAATTGCCGAGGTTTTTATTTATTATTTTTCTGCCGAGGTTGCTAACACGCTGAACACTCAGTTTGTCGCTTTCAATGAGTTCGCCGATTCACCACATTTTACTCGGCCCCTTTTACGCCATGGGATTATTTCACGCCACCAAGAAAAGAAAAATAGTGAGCTGGAGCGTGACTAGTGGGGTGGTTATATTGGTGGCATTGGTAAAGAAGCTTTCCTACCCATGGAAGAACATCGTGGATGCCGGAGTTGTTGTTGGACTTAGCTGGGGTGCAATCAGTATTATGTTGATATACCTCCGCGCGATTTTGACCGGAAAGAAACCTGACGCAGACGCCTGTTTGCCGTGAATTCACTTGAAATGGTCTCAAGACAATAGATAATTGCAACTGCAATTGCGTTGGGTTTTTACAATTTTTACGTTGTATATTAAGTTCTAAAATTGCACGTTATGTTCTAAAACTGCACGTTAAGTGTATTATATTAGTACAATAATATATTCCTCGTTTTTTAAAATCCACCGCCCACGCTGTTGAAGAGTTGCTGTTTCTTAACATACTCGTTGTAGTCAGCGTTACTGTTGGGCGGTGTCTGTAATTTCTGCTGTGGCGTTGCTCCCATGTTGCTGAAAGCAGTGGAAACAGTCGCTGCTCCGCCGAAGGATAGTCCAGGTGTTCCCATCGGCTGCTGCATCTGCTGTTGTTGTTGCATTAGGGGACTTTCGAACGGGTTGCTGTTATTGGCGTCATTGTTCATCTTGACAGGGTTACGTTGACTTTGCTGCTGTTGGTGCTGTAGCTGTAGCTGAGGCGAGGCGAAGGGATCGACTGAGGGTTGCAGTGTAGGAGCAGCAGCAAGTGGGTCACTACTACTTGGGGCGCCAAAAATGTCGCTCGGTTCCCCGAACGGGTCACTATTCTGCTGCTGTTGTTGCTGTTGTTGCTGTTGTTGCTGTTGTTGCTGTGGTGTGCCGAAGGAAATACCTCCTTGAGAACCGAACATATTGTCGCAACGGGAAACGGCGGCAGTGACACTACTTTGCGCAGAGAAAGCGTCGCTAGATTGCCCAAAGTTGTCGGCGTTACCAAAAAGGGCATCGCCTTGGTTGTTGTTATTGCCTCCACCAAATGGGTCAGCGCTACCCTTTCCTTGATCATTTCCGCTACTGAATGCGTCGGCGCTTCCGAAAGGATCGGTTTCTCCCGCCTTTCCATCTCCCACAGCCGCGGACGAACCCCAAGCACCATTACTGCCAAACACATCAGCACTGCCAGCTCCCGTTTCTCCAGTCCCTCTATTTCCACCAGATGAACCCCAAGCATCACTGCGGTTAAACCCATCAGCACTGCTAATAGCTCCTGCCGTCTCTCCGCCTCCAACGGACGAACCCCATACCTCAGCGCTGCCAAAACCATTATCAAATCCTCCGCTGCTAGCAGTGCTGCCAAAAGTGCTGTCACCGAAACCGCCGAAAGCATTTTGTTGTTGTTGTTGTTGTTGTTGTTGTTGTTGTTGTTGTTGTTGCTGTGTCTGTTGAGGAGGCGGTGGAGGCT
>ERZ651776.4939-NODE-4939-length-11920-cov-4.798193_pt1 | contig 11920 bp, 9 predicted proteins | sample MGYA00514761_ERZ651776 | MGnify/ENA metagenome assembly ERZ651776 | reverse complement strand
AACTTTGGAACTATGATAATTTGGAACCTACAGAGAAGAAAGGAGCTATTTAATGGCTAAAAAGAAAACAAAAAAAAGAGAAAAAAAAAAAAAAAAAGAAAGAAAGAAAAGAAGCCCCCCCCCCCCCTCCCCCCCTCGACACGACGCGGATGGTTGTACTAGTGGCGGGGGTGAAAAGTGCGTACAATTTTTTTCGCGAAAATTTTTCCCCTTATTTAAGGCCTCCTACCTCCTAAATCCCCCCTCTACCTGTACTCTTCACCGACACGCTGCTACTAACGCGTCGCCATCGATCTTCTTGGCGGCGCCATTATCCATCCTTCTTCTTCTGAGCGTTATAAACTTTCCCGAGGCGCTTTCCGAAACCGGTGACATTACTCTGGTGCTTCGATTTCTTCACAGTCTGATTCTCCGAACACAAATCGACTCGCTTTTCCTCCTCGAGAAGCTTCTCCATTGCCCTTCCCGTCACATTCCTGCAGATCGTCCTTATCGCTGCATCTTCTTCGCTCGTGTGATCTCCTCCATCTGTGGCGGTGCCCGTCTTTTGAAGCGTGTCCAACTCCGAACTGGTGATCAAAGGCTCGATGAAAGCCATCGTCCGTTTCAGTTGTAACACCTCTTTCTGCGGCCAATCGAGATTGTCTGCCTTCATCAGTGTTCCACGATTAACTTTCTGTATTAGTGCTCGTTCAATGGGAAAGTTACTCGTTGATACAGCCATGCCCTGCGCAGCGAGCGATGTCTGGCTACTTCTCATAATTTCGTCCATGATGTTGGGTTTGGAGCCGGATGCCGTTTGTGTTGCGCTAGTGTTATTGCTGTTATTGTCATTGTTGTCGCGACGAGTGCGCTTGCTTCCCGGAGACAAACTATCAATGTTTGCAACTGTCGCGTCGGCGACAATAGTGGTGCTCTGCTGCACATTCGCTAATCTCTCGGCCATGCCGGCGATTGTAGTGCTGAGAAGGTCAATTTTTTTATGGAGGGATTTGGTCATCTCCTTCACGTCAGAATCGTCGGTTTCGTTGAAACTGTTGTTGAACTCCCACAGCGCCTGAATCTTATTCCCCATCTCGATTAACCACGAATTAGCGTTTGAATCTGTCGAGATCCCGGCCGATAGAAACGCAGAGCGCATTCTCATTAAGAGAGGGTGCATGAGCAGGGTTTGTTCGACCATGATAGGGTAGTACTTCACGAGGGTGGCGGTCATGACCTCAAGCAGAGGATGACACTTCTTAGTCGGCAGCAGTTCCTCGAAGTCAATCTTACCGAAGAGTCTAGACTGGAACTTGAGGAGGTCAGACTTGAACTCGGGAGGAAACTTAACTGCTTTGTACTTGCCGTGCGGATCATCATATCCTGCCAAAACTAACATTCCTCGTGCAGAAACCGCCGTGGTTGGAATGATGTAGTAGCCATACACCGTGTCCGCACCCTTTCCGTGCCCACTCCGAGCTATGACATCTCCGTGTTTGCAGTGGCGGTTCCCCTCAATAAGCGTGGTCCCAGTCTTCCGAAGAGATTTTGAGGTAGCGTCCGTGAGGTGGAGCAGGGCAGCCGCCACAGTGTATTTTTTAATCACTTTAGTGATCCGCCGCGCACCTTCGAGCCTAGCAAACGGAGGCAAAACGAAAGAATCATTATCGGAGCTCCGGTTGGTGCGCTGCAATCCGCCCTCCAGCACAGCGAAGGTCCCCATGGCGTGGAAGATATCAATCTCCCAAAGGCCCTCTCCATCGCCACAAAACACCATGGGGTACTTGTCCCCGGCAACCTTCTTCTCTCCCCAAAGCGCCTCCCAGGCCTCGTACTCGTGATCCCAGTGACTCTCCCCCCACTTGAGGAAGCCCGCCTCGCCCCCTCGGCCAACACCATGGAATGTTAACAGTAAGAGCAACCTCTCAATGTGGATTTCTTTAGCGCTGTGATCCTCAAACATCTTGTGACAAATCTGTGAGAGGCAGCGACGATAAATCGGGCAGCCTTGCGTGTACTGTGTCTCATCCGAATCAAGCCGGTCATTTGTGATATTCGTCGTGAGGGTTTTAACCATCTTCCCCCAATCTCCCCTGTTGCCTCCTCTCCCCTCAGATTGCTTCTCATTAACGATGTACTTGCAGTCAGGGAAACGATTAGCAATATACGTGTGTAGATGGCCCATGTATTGTTCCACCGTGCTCACTGAGTGAGACCGTGCTGACAGTGCGACCAATCTCACTTGCGCGCACACCATCCTCATGAATTTGTCGTCATTGAGGTAGTCCACCTTAATATCCTGAACCGTTTTGGGACCCCCAACCATGTTAGGAAAGACCTCGTTGGCGAACCACTTGAACGCCGAATTCTGCGCATTCCGTGTTGCCTTCTGGTTAGTCTCCTGTATCGGATTATCGGGGGACAGGAAGGGGATATTCGCTTGGGGAGGAGGGGGAGGAGGAGGTGGAGGGGCGGCTCCTCTTTCGGCGCCACCGTTCCGGCTCATAAGTCGTAGCCGGCGAGTTTTTAATTATAAGTTTTTAATTATTAAGGGTGGACCGGGAGTTATGAGAGTTATGGTCCCTGGAACTAATCAACAAACTTTCTCCAACTTTCTCTCACAAAATATGAGAAAGTTTGTTGTGTAGGTAGAAAAAAAAATTTGTCATAAACGACGCGCATCTTCTTTTTTAAGGTTTCCACCATCCTATGTCGATAACCTTGCACACCTCGTTAGCATCATCTCTCCCAATATCCGAGAAAATCCCACTCCTTCTCCTGTTAGCGCCAGCGCACTCAATAAACGCAGGTCCACAGAGCTTTTCATCGCACAGTAGGCAGTCATTTAAATTTTCGTTAGTCATAGTCATGGTGTTATTATCCCCCGCTATTTCTCCTCCCGAATCTTCTTTTGCTTTGTTATTACCGCCTTGTTGCTCTCCCCCACCCAAAATCAAACTCTTGATGCAAGTAAAGACACACTTTCTCATGTCACACATGACGTTATCGACCCAGCACGTGTTGCAATCGTCCGTCAGCCCAACTCCTTCTTCCATACAGTTTCTCACGCTACTGGCGCCACCAAGAAACGCCTTTGTTGCACATGCGGTTGTTGTTTTTGTCAAAGTATTCCTGGTCACATTGTAGATATTGATGTCACGACGATTGCTGCAGTGGCCACAATCACCACAATTAACAATTTTCGCACCGTTAGCATGGGCGGTATCTACATTGTCGTACGTTCCAAAAATAATAGGCAACGTTTCGTTCACTTTTGCCCCACAAACTCGTTTTGTTGAGTAGTATCCAATTGTTGTCGCTGCGTTCTCATAATTGCTTTTCTCAACCGCTGCACCAATGAGCAAGACAATTACAAAAACAATAAATACTGCGAAGAAGGCGATGGTAATGCTCTTGCATGTGCATTTTCGCTTGTCTCCCTTTGGCTGCTTATCCTTTGCAATTTCGTCATCATCAAGGAGGGTTATTGACTGGGGTGCGATTTTCCCAACTTTCACCGGCAGTTTCTTGTCATTGGAGTCTTCCATGTTATTATTATTATTCGGCGTGAGTGGATGTCACAACGCTTCAGACACCTTCTGAGCAATACCAAACCGGCGTGAAGAGGCCCATGATCTAGTATTGACACTTAGAAAATACTTTTAAAAAACCACGAGAGAGAAACAAAAAAATAAATCAGAAAATCAGGATGATAAGATACGCATAAATTCTTAGTCTTGGCAATCTCATTTTCTGTTGTTCGGATCGACTTGTGCCCAACGAATATGGTGTGCCGGTTTTCAGCTCTGATATTGAGCGTTCTGGTCCCTGTCTGTTCCTCCTATAGTTCCGTCTGCTTTTTGCCCTCCACCCTTGACACCAGTCTTAGTACACCTTGTGCAAATTTAACGCACGCGAGCGACAGTGTCACGAATATAACTTCTGCGAAAGGCGGTGTGGCCTCATTTATTGTTTATGCGGAGCCAGGGCCCAGTTCTTTTTCTATCAATTTCGATATCGTTGACACTGATGATTTTAAGTTCACTCACTACGAGATAGGCTACGTGAATGTGACGGAAACTGTCCGATACAACCAGTCGCGCACGGGGTGGCTCTCCGATCCCCTCTTAACCCCATTTAATGAAGGGGGTGGAATGGCGACATATGTTCCAGCTGGGGAGAGTGGGAGTTGGCTTTTTGTAATTGACATTGCTGCCACAGCTAAGGCAGGCTCGTACAATCCCGAGCTCAGAATATCGTTGAACGATGGCTTCTCGGTTCATCCTGTCCCTCTCAAAATCTGGGATTTTTCCATCCCCGAAATTTCTCAGGGTATCTTCACAGAACTCTTTGTTGCAAGCAACACTGCCACATCAACAGAAGATGATCATAGCGACAATAGCCTGGGGGCAATTTACGCAGAGGCCGGTGGATTCACGCTCGATATGAAACAGAAATGGTTCGATCTCCTTTCTGACTCTCGCATTCCCCCAGATGATATTTACCTGTCCTCTCCCAGGCCCGTTGAGGATTACAAGTATCTGAATAGCACGGGGCAAAAAATGATGGGCGTTATGGATGTCAGCGGAAGGGCCGGCGGAGACGGCTGTGCGAACTTTTCCAATTCCTATGTCGACAGTATGATCGCTGATTTGACTCCCATCGTCGAAGAGCTGAGTTCTTTGGGATTACTGGAGAAAGCGTATGTTTATGGCTTTGATGAGGCGCCCCGTGAGTGTGAAGCGGGTGTTCGAAATTTGTTCGGAGCTGTGAAAAGCAAGTGGCCTGAGATACAAACGGTCGCGGTTTTGAATTGGCCGGGACAAGGGGGTGGTGAGATGCCGACAGACGACGACTTTCCGGTGGACGTTTGGACCTTGCAGTACCAGTATTACAATGAGACAGCAGCAAAAGCGTGGACTCGATCGGGTCGCCGCATTCTTGGATACCATTGCATCGAGCCGAGCGATGCATCGTACTTGAACACTTTTATTGAGCACGATCTTGTCGAAACAAGACTTCTGATGTGGTACATGGCTGCACGGGAGGAATTTTCAGGATGGCTGTATTATGCTGTTGATCTCTTTGCCACGGGTTGCAAGCCTAATCCTGACCCTCACACCACGGTCGCCAAAAGGCTCAAGAGCGGTTTGTCGTCAAAAATTGACTGGAACCCAGGGAATTGCATTTGGAAAGACCAGTATGGCGAGGACTTTTTTGCAAACGGGGTGAGTCTTGAGTCTTGAGTCTTGAGTCTTGAGTTCGTGCTCTTGCGTCTTGCATTCTTGCGTATTTGGGGTTTTCAACACTCACTTACCAACCTCTTAACCACAACAACGAAATACAACACAACGCAGGATGGGCAGTTCTTGTACCCTGGTGTTGACGGTCCAATCCCTACCACTCGGCTATTCCAACTTCGAGAAGGGCTACAAGATGCGGAGATGTTCAGAATGTTGCCAGAGAACGATGCGAAAGCACTTATAGAAACAGTATTGAGGGGATCAAATGATTTTGACAACGACGTGGAAAAAATTGAGGCTGTACGGGTACAAGCCGGTGACAAGGTCGAACTTGCACTCAAACAAAAACAATGAGCAGGACGTATAAATGCGAGGTAATGAATGATAGTTTTGAAGGTAATTTTATCGGAAAGGAGCTCACAGCACATTATCGTTTAGGTTTATCAGTTTCGGAAATATGTTCTTCGTCTTTCTTGGCGAGGACACCTTCCCTTGTCACAGATTGCTAGTGATATATAAGCCGCTCAACCCATTAAATTCATTCAGTAGCCTCCCCAGTTAGTTGCTCGCTTCATGCTAGGGTAGGGTAACTAGCAGAGGAAGTAATCCCGCAGGGACCGTTCTTCTGGTCAGACCTGGCGATACGGATGTAGCCGCTCTCTCCCCAGCCATCAGCCCAGCTGTTCTTGATCTTCCAGAAGCCATTTCCGTCCTCCTCGCCATATCCGACGGCAAGGACACCGTGGTCGAGTTGAGTGCCACTGATGTGGGTCATGATACCGCTCTTGTAAAGCTGCCAGTGGAAATCAGCATCAACAGCAACAGAGATGGGCTGCTGGGTGACGGCGGTGGCAAGGGCATCCTCGCTGTTGGCGACATCGGTGAAGGTGATTCCAACAGTGCCATCGACTGGGGTGCAGCTGGAGTCGCATTTGGGAGCGCTTCCACTTCCACTAGCGTAGGGGTAGTCGGACTCAGCGCAGAGGCCAGCAGTCTTGATGTAGCCGAAGGCATTGTCCATGAGGCCACCGTTGCAGCCCATGTCTCCACTCTCAGTGTCGCAGCTGACAAGCTGCTGCTCGGAGAAGGAGACCTGCTGCTGGTTCTTCAAGTAGTAAGCTCCCTCCATTCCACCGGTGGTGGAGAAGGCCCAGCAGCTTCCGCAACTGCCTTGGTCTTTGACAGCAGTGACATAGTCGGTGGTGGACCAGTCGACGGCATCATCGGCCTTGACGCCCTCGAAGGCGTTGATGAAGCGGCTGCTCTCCTTGCGAGGGACGGGCTCAGCCAAGAAAGTGGCGGCGAACTCCTCGAAAGAAAGGTGGGAGTACTTGTTGTGTCCGAGTTCGTAGCCATGGTTGCCATTGTTGTGTAGCTCAATCAAGTCACTGTTGTGCTTGTAGGCAGCCAATGCGCCATTGTAGCTCTCGGCATCTTCAAACTCGAGGTTGAAGGTGTCAACGTGCGAAACGAACTGCGCAGGTTGGGTGAAAAGGAGCGGGGGTTGGTTCGGTTGGTTAGAAAATGAACGAAAAACTTGAGGGGAATCCTATTGGCACAGATGCAAAGGCGCCATAGTTTGATGCTTACATTGGCAGCGTAATGGGCGTGCTCGTGCAGGCTCATCTTCGCGTTAGCGACAGAGACGAGGGCGGCGGTGGCGAGGGCGAACTTCATATTTGCTGTTGGCAGAAGGATGACGAAAGGAGTTAGACAAGTTGGAGAATTGCGGGGATGAAAAAACACTTAACAACCACAATGGGTTTATTAAACTAGTAGCAAGCGAATTCATATTGGGGGGGTAGCCCTAGATTGGAATTATTTATTTTCTTCACTTACTTTTAGTGTGTAAGAGATGTTTGTGACTCAATAGCCAATCTCGTGCGCTCCCTTTTTGTGCCCATGAAGATCCAAATAAGGCCAAATTGGTTTTATTATTAACCTCCAATTTTTGTGGATAAAAGCGGTAATTAGATAACTATGAGTTGCTCCGGGTGCGTCAAATATTTATAAATATTAATTTAAGAGCTAAATTCTGAGGTTAAACTTGAGGGAGGTCAACTCCAAATGCTTGTGTTTTGGGCTTAATATCTTTCAAAAAATAATTTAAATGCACAAACACCCACCGCAAAATTATTTGAACCGTCATGGTGGATTTTATTTTATCCAGGTGATTTTTTTTATCTTCTCACCTCAAGCCATTTTCATTGGAAAATGTCTCGCTCTCCTCATTGGCCGGTGTACCTGACAGGATCCAATTACCTCTTAATCTTTTAATGTAAGTCGTGTAATTATTAAACCGGCCTCTATCGCTACCCTCGAGCAATACACACAGTCGGTTGTGGAAATTTATCATTAACGATCCCGTATAAACCCCTAAATCCTATCCTGCCCTCACAACTTATTCTAACAATGTTTCACCCCCTTCCCCACTATACTGCAACCTGCTCATGCCTTCGCAGTTACTCCAATCATCAAGATGAAGTTCACTCTCGCCACTGCCGCTGCCGTTGTCGCTGCCGTCAACGCCAAGCACATTCACCCCCATGCCAAGTATACTGCTGAGTTCAGAGCTCACGTTGCCAAGCACTCCTTGACCTTTGAGAGTGACGCTCACTTCGAGAAGGCTCTCTCTGCTTTCAAGTCCAACAGCGATATCATCGAGGAGCACAACGCTGGCAACAGCACCTTCACTCTTGGCCACAACCAGTTCTCCCACCTTACTTTCGAGGAGTTCTCTGCCATCTACCTCAGTGAGCCTGCTCCTCGCAAGGAGAGCAGCCGCTTCGTCAACCACTTCGAGGGTGTCAAGGCCGATGATGCCGTCGACTGGACCACCACCGACATGGTCACTGCTGTCAAGGACCAGGGACAGTGCGGAAGCTGCTGGGCCTTCTCCACCACCGGTGGAATGGAGGGAGCTTACTACTTTAAGAATCAGCAGCAGGTCTCCTTCTCCGAGCAGCAGCTTGTCAGCTGCGACACTGAGAGTGGAGACATGGGCTGCAGCGGTGGCCTCATGGACAATGCCTTCGGCTACATCAAGACTGCTGGCCTCTGCTCTGAGGACGACTACTCTTATGTCTCTGGGGGGGGACAGGTTCCCGCCTGCGACTCCAGCTGCACCCCCGTCGATGGCACTGTTGGAATCACCTTCACCGATGTGACCAACTCTGAGGCCGCCCTTGCCAGGGCCGTCTCCCAGCAGACCATCTCTGTTGCCGTTGACGCCGACAGCAACTGGCAGCTCTACTCTGGTGGCATCATGACCGAGGTCGGTGGCACTCAACTCGACCACGGTGTCCTTGCCGTCGGATATGGCGAGGAGGACGGACAGGCCTTCTGGAAGATCAAGAACAGCTGGGCTGAGGGCTGGGGAGAGAGCGGCTACATCCGCATCTCCAAGGATGTTAACCAGGAGGGAGGACCTTGCGGAATCACCATGTCCGCTAGTTACCCTACCCTTGCCTGAGCATCACGCAAATCCATGACGCAGCTGGAGTTGGGACCACTAGAATAAAAATAGCTATGCTGAAGATGTGAGAGCATGTTATGTTTATGAAAGAAAATATTTCTGTCTTCTGTTTTAAATAATTTAGTGTCTTGTTAATTTAGTGACTTGTTTCGTGTTGCCAATATCATCGCCCGGATATCGATAATTTTCATTTTTCTTCTTTGCCTCTGTTTTCTTCAATTGTTTTGTATATCCATTCAAGGTCTCTTTCCCATACACTGTCTTCGCTTCTGTCTGCTATTTCGGTATCTCTTTGGCTCGGCCACTCTCAAATCTCAATCCCTCCTGTTTCCCAATTCTTTCCTGCCAAAAAACCATGTCCAAAAAGGAGCAGCGGAAAAAGCACGCACAAATCAATCTTGACGATGTAACTCCTCGTGAGCGCTATTTTGTAAACAAACATGAGCAACAGAAGGGTCAAGTAGGCATACCACTCCAGCTGTCGTCGATCCAGAAGCACTTTGCTACAAAAGCACTGAAAAATGCCTCCCAGCTCGGTCGCCCGGGGCTGTCTTATAGTGTGCGGCAAGCCGGCAAAGATGACTGCAACGAGGACGAGGACGAGGATAAAGACGAAGACGTAGATGAAGACGAGGATGATCCCGAGTCGGAGCTAAAAGTGTCGGGTCTCATTGCACGACTTAACAAAAAAACCAACCAAGCACCACCTCTTCTCTCCAAAGAAAAGCAGTATCTCGAGGATACCGAATCTGATGGTAACGATGATGAGGATACCAAAGCTGCATTAAATAAGCCGCTATCTAACATTTTTCAAGGCTGTTATTTTGTCCCGAATGGTTATCTCAATCCCACGGAGGGAGTTCTACGCCGTCTGATTCACCGGCATGGGGGGGAGTTAAATGTTGGAACAATGCTCATGGTTCCTAGAGAGAGGGTTACGCACTATCTTTGCGAAACCATGTCTGAAGCGAACGCCAAAAATATCAGAAAAGGCCGGAGCAAGGGTGAGTGTGATGTTCATTTCTCGCTTTTCTGGCACAAAGTACCACAACCTAATCCTTTTTTTTTTTTTCTCTCCCTCTGACGACGTCTGACGACGTCTGACGACAGTCTTTTACGTGAAGCCAAAGTACGTCATCGACTGCATTTTGCAGAATCGTCGTCTCCGTGAGCATTTGTACGTGCTGCATAATGTCCGTAAAGACAGTTCAAGCATGCTGAAACATTATCGTCGGGTTGAAAGCGATGATGGTGATGTTGAAAACGGTGTAACAAAGGAAAAAGTGGCCGGTGATGACACTACGGCCACCACCACCACCATCACCACGACCACCACCACCAATGCAATTTTGTCACCTCTGGCGACGCCACAACTGCTACGGCTAGAACCGGTGAAAACAATACCACGCAATCTGAAAACAACTGGCAACGACCCAAACTTTTATAGAGAATTTTTCAGCAACAGTCGTCTCCACCATATTGGCGGCTGGGCAATGCGCAGCAACACTAAGAGCGATCCAAACGACAACATCGGCAGTGACAGAATTCGCTCAAATAAATCCGTAAAACTCTCCTCTACACCCCCTGGCGAGCGGGTAGTTATGCACGTCGACATTGACGAGTTTTTCGCAGCAGTTGTGTTGCGTGACAAGCCTGAACTGAAAGATAAGCCCGTCGTGGTCTGCCACGGAGATGGGGGGAAGGGTAGCAACAGTGAAATATCAACTTGCAATTACCCAGCTCGTGATTTGGGAATAAGAAAGGGGATGTTCTTAGCCCGTGCCCGTCAAGTTGCCGGTGATACTGATATCATTGTGATGAATTACGATTTCGAAGGCTTTGAAGATGTGAGCTCGGCCTTTTTCGATTTGCTAAGCGAGCTGAGAGGAGATAATTTCACTGTGACGGAGATTGAGCAGATGTCATGTGATGAGGCGTACTTGGAGGTGTATATAGATGCGTGCATAGATGAGGGCGCGGTGGATCCTCTGCAACTATCAAACTCGTCATATGAGGATGATTATGGCGATGAAGACTATAACCCTTCGCTCCACTCTGCTAACGGATGTAATGGCATTCGCCTCTCTCCTTCGTTGAAGCCCTTCCTCGACGATTTATGTTCTCAGATTCGAGAGGACATGCGATCGAAAACGAAGGTAAATGTTTCCATCGGTGTGGGTAAAAACAAATTTCTATCGAAGATGGGAACAGATAGAATCAAGCCGGATGGGCACCACATTGTTTACGATCCTACTGAGCTACTTGGAGAGTTGAATTTGAGACAACTGTACGGTGTAGGAAGAAAGACGGCGAAGAGGTGAGAGCTGTGAGAGAGGGAGAACGTGTTTACAGCTGTGAATTAGGATACAACACACAGACTTACGCAGGTAAACTCGACTAACAACGTCCAACGCAGCCTGGAAAAGTATAATTTCACGACGGTCCGTCAAGTCTGGAACAGGTCGAATGCGTTGGATATTTTTAGAGATGTGTTGGGCGATGTGAAAGGGAAGGCCGTCTATGGTTTGTGCTATGGTATTGACAATAGACCAGTGAAAGCAAAGGTATCCAAGAGCATCGGCGCTCAGTGCGGCTATGGTGTCCGTTTCGACGACGACTTGAATGGCATTTACAGTGTGGAAGACTCTCTCGGTTTTATGGCGGAAATCATTGAGGGGAGAATGAAGGCTACTGGGGTCAAGGCGAAGAAACTTACCGTTAAGCTCAAGTTTCTTAAACCAGGTGCCGACGAAGGTATGAACCCAGGTAAATTCAAGGGTCATGGTAGATGTTTTGACAAATCGACAAGCCGGTGTTGGGGGGGAGAATTCATTGACGACTGTGGTACTATCGCTGCCAAGGCGGTGGAATGCTGGCGTGAAATCCAGAATAATGATACGAAGGCGCACGGCAAGACGAGACTGCGGGGGATTGGCATCCAGATGGGATATTTGGATAATGGGAGTTGGGATGGAAATGTCGTAAGGAATGTTGACAGTGTAAAGGGTAGTGCAATTGAGTCATTCTTTGGCCGCGATAAGAGTAGCGGTGCTAAGGGAAATAGTAAATGCGATGGTTATGGCAGCGACAACACTAATTGTGATGGAGATGGAGATGGAGATGGAGATGGAGATGGAGATGGAGATGGAGATGGAAATGGAAATGGAAATGGAAATGGAAATGGAAATGGAAATGGAAATGAAGATGGAAATGAAGATGG
>ERZ651776.4938-NODE-4938-length-11922-cov-4.911777_pt1 | contig 11922 bp, 9 predicted proteins | sample MGYA00514761_ERZ651776 | MGnify/ENA metagenome assembly ERZ651776 | reverse complement strand
GACGACGAAGCGTTTTTCAAAGATGATATTACAAAAGGGAAGCTGTCAGGGGCAATTCCCCTGTTGGGGGGTCAGGAGGTCAAAATGAGTTACTTCGGGCCGGAGCCGCCCGGCCCCCGGCAACTCCGGAGCAACGGCCGCCGGATGGTTATTTCCGTGTTAATATGTGAACACTCAACACAAAACACGACATGGCATGAACACTGCAGAGCACAGACTACTCGCCCCACAAACACCTGCTTTTGATCTTTTTGATTATAGATGGTGAAAATCAGTTTCACACTAACTTGCTTGCCACTCTAAATACAATGCTACGTTTTATTACTAATTTTTCTCGGTGGCGTTCCCTTGGGTTGGAATAGCTTAGCATTCAATCCATCCAAGCGCTTCTTCACTTGCTTAATGTTGTCTCTGCTTATTTGAATTTCCAATTGCACAGCACAGAACCGCTTCGCCAGCCTGTATTTCTCACTCCCCTCTAAATGGAGCACGAGGTTGTGAAGAATCGTTCTTTCTGGGTTGCTGTAGTTGTTGCGAATCCCGGGGGAAGCTGTCTCGGCCAAGCGGAATATGCAAAGGGATTGCGCCATGAGATGGAAAACAGATGATTTTGGCGCGATGCCGGCTTGCGAGAGATGGTTCATTACAGTTCCCAGGTTTCCGGTTGCTCTCGCTTCGAGTGTCCAGTCCCCGCACAACCTGCTTGCCGTGATTGCCCGATTTAAGTGGCTCACACTCTCCTGCAAGCAGGAAATTTTTTCACCGCCCTGCAGTTCTTTTGATCTTGTGAAGCAACGAATACCACTTGACATTGCCTCTTCTCGAACTTCACCTTCGTGTTTTTCCAACTCATTCAATACTTCGACTTCATCACTGGCCCTTAATTTCTCGAGCAACGTTGTTCTCGAGGCAAGGGAGAAAGTCGTACCGATGGCGAGGGCATTGTTCTCTATCATATCCCCGAAGTTCCTTTGTCTTTCGGCCACGTCGCAAAGCGCCGCATGAATCTGCTGCAAGATTTTTAAAGTGTGTGACGAGGACGTCGACTCGGGAGTTGACTCTGAAGTTGACTCAGCCCTGTACAGGCCAAGCGCTATTCCAAAAATTTCTTCTTCGTCGTCCAGCAGTTTCGTTGCAATGTCTCTCGCTTCGCAATACGATTGCATCGCCTCTTCGAGGTTGACGAACTTTTGCATCATGATCAGATCGCCTCGCAGACGCAAAGCGTGCATCTTTAAAGCAAGGCCGCTCCCATCGTCAGCACTGATCATCTCTTTTGGCATCTTCTCCAGGGCCGCTGCCCCATCGCCCTTATTTGCCATTCCCTTTACGCTTTCAAGGAATGCTTTCGTGAGCTTAGGTTTTACGCCTCCGTCACAAGCCCTCTCGTACGATTCTTCCAAGATCGAGACTCTCTCCTTGAGCTCTTTTGCCATCTGGCCGCCTCCACTTTGTTTAAAGGACGGAGCATCAGTGAGCAGACGTAAGCTCCGAATCAGTAAGCTTGTTACTTCAAGGTCGTTCTGTTCCAGTGCGGAGTTTGCGCTGTGCAGGTAAGATTCAATCTCAGTAAATGCTTCTGTTTCTGCTGTTGTGTGAGAAGGCGGGTGGGCTTCTTTCGGCACCAGTTTGCTCGGCGTCGATACTTGAAAGTCGGATTCAAAAGACCCGTAAGCATCTCCGACCTCTCCGGCGTCTCCAAATGCCGGAGAGATCATCATGGACTGCTGTTGCTCTTCGATATTATTCACGTCGTGTCCCCACATTTGGCTCGGGGACTTGGCCGTGAGGGGTCGCTCCTGGTGATTTGGCAGCGGCTCGACAAAAGTAGAGTAGAGATTATTTTCCACTTCTGAAGGAGCTCCCTCCAGCGATGGCATTATCAGCTCTGTAGGCCTAATTTCACGCCAGTCACTGCCTTGCACGCAGTCGTCTTCGTCGACGACGTCGTCGTCGCCACCGCCGTTGCCCTCGCTCCCACTAACACTGCTGTTTAAGACGCTTAATTCCGCCCTTGGCAATGCCACTGCTGCATTGAGCCTCTCGGTTTCCACTTCGTCTCTACACATCCGGCTCAAGTCACTCACGACAGAGAACTTCATTTTCGATGTATGTCTATTGAGGAATTCCGATATTGTTGCAAATGTCTCGACGTCCTTTTTCGCGCTTCTACTACTTCGCTGGCTTGATTGGTCACTGCTAGTAGAGCTGCCGCCGTTTAACGGGGAATGGTGGTTGTGGTGGTGTCCGATGCCCTGTCGTAAGGCATCCCGAGGCGAAATTATTCCCTCCTTGGTCGGGCTAACTCCCCCACTGCTGCTGCCGCTGCCGTTACTCAAGGAGTAACACGTACCTAAGTTGAAGATCATTACATTCTTGATACTACAAGAGCCACTTCGACCTTTGTAACTAAGGGTCAAGGACTTTGGTTTGGCTTCAGAGAAGCGAATGAGGTAGCCACCCGGTTCGACGGTTGTTAGAATATGTTCGCCCTCTTCTCTACCGATGCTGCCGTGAAACCAACCCGCCAGGCAGTCGTCACTTTCAAAGCAACTGAGCGCAGCTCTAGCGCATGCCATATGAAAGGTTGGCCCGAATCTGCCGACAAACCGTTCAACACTCCTTCTCGTGACAGGAGGGTAGGGAGGCGGCTGCTGACCAGATGATGCATGCATCTCTTGTCGCTGTGGCTCGAGAAGACAGTAGCGCAGAACCCGTGAAAGTGGGAGAGATGAGTCAAAGATTACAGAAAGATGAAAGCGCAGATCATCAGTTTTTTGTGTTGAAGTCGATGTTGGATGTAGCCCTCTCGATGAATCGATAACCTCATTGATTTGATCATGCGCAACCAGAATGAATGTCGCCCAGGGAACTGATACGGACGTAGAGAAGTTTCTTTGCCAGAAGTCGTGGACATCGTCATGATTCACACTGTCAGGAACGGGAGGAGGGGCAATCGACATGTTGTCGTGTAAGGAGGAACTTGCTGGATCTAAAGATTTTTTTGAAGACAATTTTGGACTCAACGGTGAAAATAATATTGATCTCGCAGAGAGAGAGATCGATGTAAGACTCACTATCAAGTTTTTCGCCGAACTAAATTGTTTCCTGTCTCAAATAAATCATCCTGTTTTTCTCGATCGTTGCTTTTTAGGCAAATTTAAGCTGCCGTAGAAATCTCTTCGTTGTTTTGTCTTATAACCATCTGATAGTGTCCTTGTAGCTCCGTGCCACTCGTCGAAGATTATTGAGATCGTGGACAAGACAATTCAACCCTTCCCACCACTTGTACTCCTTCTTCTGGTCCAAAAATAATCAACTGCTGTCAGGAAATATAAACCAGCTCACTGTCGCGTCGCACAGCAGAGCGTGTGCGATATAAATATTGTCAACTGAATGTTCCGATCAAAGAAGTCTAAGCTGAAGAAGGCTGCCAAAGCGGCAGCAGCTGCGGCTGCCTTGGCAGAAAAGAAGGAGAAAGAGGAGAAAGAAAGGGAGGAGAGGAGAAAGGTGATCGCATTCCGCCTGGGGAATTTTAGTAGCCCTTTATTGAATCCCCCTACGACGACGACGACGACGACGGCGGCGGCGGCGGCGGCGGGTGCTACCACTACTGCAACACGGGAAGGAACAGCTGCACCAACAAAAACAGCTGATGACGATGATGACCTCCCTGCGTGGGTTCAGGGCTGGGATGACGGGCACAAGAGATTTTACTATTTTAATCGTTTTACTGAGGAGAGCCGATGGGTTGTACCAGAGGGTGAAAAGTTTGAGAATTACAATCCTGATTTTGGTACTCCTGATGGGAAAGTCGATGCAAGCGTCGAGAAGCAGGTGGAAGTTAGAGGGAATGACGTAATAAGCGCCATCGAAGGGGAGGCGGGTGCAATGGAAGAGGAAATAAAGAGCGATAATAACGAGGGAAATCGCAGAGACCATGACGCCATGGTAAATATTAGTGAGAACGTCATCAACAGCAACACCAACACCAACACCAACACCAATAATGACGATGGCGAACATTGTGAAGCAGAGCATCCACGGCAACAACAACAACAACAACAACAACAGTCTCCTTCGTGGAAAAGCAAATTTCCGAGCGATCTCGCAAGTCCAATCCTGGCAAAGAATGATGGAGATGACGAGAACAACCAACAACGTACACCAATAACTGCAGTAGCAGACAAGGGGACCGATGGGAAAACTCAAATTTTTTCACCATTCGTGATGAATTCTGGTCTGGAATCTGATCTGATGGAACGACTCCAGGCGAACTATATTGACGTACTCAATAGCAGCGGTGTTGTTAGTAGTAACACTGTGGACAATCCTTCTGATTGTATTGTCTCAATCGATGAAGATGCGGTCCTTCAGGATGATCTGGAGGGTGAAGACGATATTCTCGACACCGGTAGTTATCATGATAGCGAGAGTGGCGGCGACGGCGACGGCGACGGCGATGGCGACGGCGATGGCGATGGCGACGGCGACGGGGATGGCGACGGCGATGGCGACGGCGATGGCGACGGCGACGGCGGCAACGATAGCGATGGCGATCAAGTGTCCATGGATTCTGAACTCGCCCGAAAATCAGCCTGGGAAGATGGCATGGCGAAAATCTCGTCCCACGCTTCTTCTACACACACACTCAAGCTGTCATCAAGCAGTACGAAAAAAAGGCTGAAAGCTCGTGAGCCCGGACGAGTTAGCCCGGTGATGCGGGCCAACGCCAAGGCGATACTGTCTGCGTCCGGCAGTACCAAAAGGGGAAATCTCGCCCCCGACGTATACAAGTACCGCGATCTGAAGTCGCCGCACAACCCTCCCCGTAGCAAAGACGGGGGAAATCCTCGGCCATGGGGCGGAGGAAACTTTGGTAATGACGCGTTGAAGAGGCCCGGCCAGCACCGCAGCTCTCCCACACCCCATGCCAAGGCCGCCGCGTTGACAGCCGTTGCCTTCAGCTCAAAGGTAAAGAGTGGTTTCTTAATACGACAGGACGAGGACAACAAGAGACGTGAGAGAGAACTGCGGAAGAAACAGGAAGACCAAGAAGCTAAGTTGAAAAAAGAGAAAGAAAACGCAACTAAGATGAGCAAAAAGAGCAAGAAGCTCCTTGAAGAGGTAAGCGACGACAATCAGAATCACTATCACAGCAGCCAACCTTCTCCTTCCCGCACAGCATGCTTACAACCTCCGCCACCTTCCTTTAATAGGCTGGCCTTGCGAACCACTCGAGGCAAGAATGGGTAAAGCGCATGCACAAATCCCGAGTGAACCATATGACAAACTTTCTCGTCGGTCAGAAGAACATCGCTGGCTCTGGTGGTGTAGTGTCCGAACCGATACTCTTCACTTCCAAAGCAAGCAGGGCTCAAGCGAAAGGAAAGGAAAGGGAGAAAAAAGAAGAGCGACATCGTACGTCATCTGCTGCACCACTTGTCAATACTCGACGTTTCAGCTCCTTCACTGGCAGCATCAACAACCTTAGCTCCTCCAAAAACGACAAGCCCGTCGACTGTAGTGATGACGACAGTGACGGTGCCATGTCCCCAACGGGTAACGTCAAGGCATACGAGAAACCGGGAGGCTCCGTGTTCGACCCACTTTTGTCTCCCAAGTTCCAGCAATTCACCGATAACAACAAAACGATGGAGCTCAATGAGGTGAGGATGGGAGCTTTTTCGGAGCTTTTTTGATAATGAAGCGGAACCGCTGTGGCGACCAACGTCACCGCATCTAATGTCCTTCAACCTCCCTCCTCCCGCGCGCTAACCCTGCCTCTACTCGTTATTTTCTTTTCTTTGTAATTTTCCGCGTTCCCTACGTGGAGCAGCCGCAGACTGAGGAGGAATTCTTGTTCGTAGAGGCTTACAAGCGAAACATTCACGAAATGGAGAAGAACGACAAGAGGCTTGAGGAGGAAGTAAGACTAAACAAAGAGTGTAATAGACGGAGCAGCGCGATCGGAATCACACTTGACAATAATGGAAGAGACGTAGACATCAGCAATTTCATGAACGCGGCTGAGCATGAGCGTTTTTTGACCGAGGCGAAAGAGGAGGAATCCAATTTTGAGGTGCTGATGTCCCTGTCGCCTCACAAAAGTAGAGGTGGTCGACGAGTGACGACGAGTCACATGCTCGTGGAGTCAATCTGTAAGCACGTTAGAGCTGCTTTCGTCGAAATAGGTGGTGACGATAATATCTCACTGTCGATTAATCAGTTTGCGTCCCTAATGGAGCGGATGGCGTTCCTGGGTGTCGATAGCAACGGGAACAACTGCGAAGGCGATCAGGTCATTTTTAGTGATCTTTGGGATCTTTACAGCGAAAGAGATGGCTCTGGGTCGGGAGTTAGCCTCGAAAATTGCCAGCGACTGCTATTACAAGTCCTGGCTGGGCTTGAGGTCAAAAAGAGTCTGGGAACGAAAATCTCTCCGACAAATAATGACCAAAAGCTGGAGAAGAAGGAACAACAGCTCGTGAACAAAGTCTCTGCACTTTATAACGAGAGACGATTGCTCCAGAAGCCCCGCCACCACCGTCACCTTGAGGACAAGAACGGCTTACTCACTGACTCAACGATACACCAACAAAAAAAACATCCGCCACCACTAACGAATGCCAACACCTCCCTTAAGACTCCCGCCCACGTAAGCGGTAAGAAGACGCCATCTTTTGGAACGCGAAGAAGAGCGTCGACCTACACAAGCAGAATCAGGAAGGATACCACTAGGGACGCCAAGAAGGACCTCGAAAGTCACTACGCATGCACGTTCCAACCTAAGATCAACAACTACAGCCGCAAACTCGACGCTAAGTCTACAAGAGCACAGAATGTCAAAGGCAAACCGACAACTACATTGCTGGGTGAGGGCAGAAGCGGCACCCATAATCTAGATATGGAATCGTTGTCTTCGGCGAGCAAATACTTGGACAAAGTCATGCGAAGCGAGGACAAGTTCATTTGTATCAACGACTTCAGGGCAGCTTTCGACAAAGTCCTCCAGGCGAACGAGGGTGATACCAAGGTGAAGGAAAGAGTTACAAGCACGGTGGTGTTGCTGACGCGGGCTTTAAAACTCGCCGGCCGAAGTGGCGGACAGAAGGTCGACAAAACTACCAAGGTCGACTCCCAGAAGATCTATGACTCTCTGATGAAATTCATTTCTAACAGCATCATGCAGAGCAACCGCAACCACGACCACAACACGTCATTCGACTCCGCCACCGGCGGTGGGCTTGACCAAACCTACATCAGCGACGAGATTCCAGAGTCTTTGGCGGTGAGGCTCGAAAAGTGGCAGCGGTGGAACGTTAAACGCGAGGTCTGGAAGAAGGCTGAACGCGACAAAAAGGTTGCCGATGAAGTAAAGGGCTGCACATTCAAACCAAAACTCAACAAAGTGACGAAAAAAATCATCAAAGGGGGGTCCGCGGCAACTCCAGTGTCACGCGAGGTAAGCGAGCGCTTAGGTCACCAATTACATATATCACGACATTTTCTCACCTCTCGCTTTTTTTCAGAAATTGGCGGAGCGACTTCACAAGGATGGAGAGGAATGGAGCAGAAAAAATCGTGCCAAACGGCTAGAGAGGGGGAAAGAGGTTCGTGAGAGCGAGGAGATTGACTATCATGAGAATTGTACTTTCAGGCCACAACGCATTGGAGGGCCGCCACCCTCCTCTGCCGATGGCGTCAATATGGGCGATATCAAGGGTATGAGCGGGTTCTACCGTCGCAACGAAGAAGCGAAAATTAAGATCAGCGAGGAGAAAGAGAGGCAAGGTCGCATGAAGCTTCGAAAAACTGGCGAACACCTCTACAAGAATTGGGATCCGAGTACAAAATTTTGTGAACCTTTCAAATTTGAAAATATAGAAGCACGCAAACTTGATGCACGCGCAGCCAAAAAGAAAGTGGAAGAGGCTGAGAAAATTCAGGCTCAGGAAGCAAGTAACAAAGAGCATGAGGCTAAACTGCGGCAAAAGGCCAACTTAACGGGCAGTAAAGCGCGTGCTCAAGATTACCTGGCAAAGCAGCTCAACACCCATCGTGGACCACCCCTCTTAGTTCTGGAGCTGACCAATGCGTTGGGTGAAATAAACCGGCTCAGCATCTGGGAAGATGACAATTTAGAACAGATTACCCAGGTCTATGCAAATGCAAATGAGCTAAGTGAAGAAGGCAAGCGCGAGCTGTTCGCTGTGTTGGTGCAGAATGTCAATGCGCTCTACGCGAGCAACGAGCAGCGGAACAAGATGAATGTGGAAGAATATGACAGCCCAATCATCTCAGACACAGAAGAGACGGAAACCGGTTCCGAAATATCGGAATCTATTTCAGGCTCTAACTTCAACAATGTTGATCCAGGAGCACAACCGGGAATGCTATCAGAATCGGAATTGGACAAGGTTGGCCATGAGCAAGGCAAAAATTACACTGATGATGTTGACATCGACGATGTCGTGAAATTTAAGTTGAGCAACGATGGGACTGAAGATGGTGAAGGCGACTTCGCTGTTGCCGAGGAATCTACCCCAGCTCTCACAGTCGATGAGCTGTGAAGCAGGGGAGTTGTTGAAAATTTAGATGTTTGTAACATAAAATTGCGTGATTGTAGCTTGGCAAAAGAATTTCTCTTGATTTTACAAAAATACTTTCAATCACAACTCGGTGTGATCCCGGTGAACTACTGCTCGATCGAAAGTCTGCTGCTGCTGCTAGTCGACATCACTACTTAAATTAAATTAAAGCCCCCCTCGCAAAAGGGTTCTCTTCCAGCGAAGCGAGAGAAGTTAGGGAGAAGACAGAGAGCCTCCCTCAAGAATATATACTTTGGGTGTGTTTCCTGTGCCGTTCTTAAAAGTGATTCAGACCTGTTTTGAGTTAGCACGTGCTTAGCTTAGCCTTCTCACGTGCTTCTCTCTGTTTTCGGTGGTGTTTTTAAGGCCAATTCGAAGAACCACTGTAATTACACGATGGTGAGTAAATTTGTATCGCCCGTATTATTTGCGATGTTTTGAGGGCAGCGCGGCGTTTTTGTTGGTCCGGAGGCAGTCTGAGTCATGCTTTCGGACACTCAGTTTTTGCGGCGGTCGCCCTCTCCCTTTTCGTCTCCATTTCCTGGTATGTGGTCACGACAAGATGGTGTCTTAATCTGTCAGAGCCTTAAGCTACTATTTTCGGGGAGTTGTGAAGGATAATCAGCGGGAACAGATGGTTATGACCCTCACCACACCAACCCTTACTTGGGCTGCCGTGGATTGAGAGAGAAACCCCACAAGCACTAACAGTTTTCTTCTTTTTTTTTCTCAGGCACAAGAGATTCCAGAATTCAAGCTCATCCTCGTCGGTGATGGCGGTGTTGGAAAGACGACGTTCGTGAAACGTCACCGTACGGGAGAGTTTGAGAAAAAATATGTCGCCACTCTTGGAGTCGAGGTCCACCCCCTCACCTTCCACACCAACCGTGGAGCTATTAAATTCAACGTGTGGGATACAGCTGGTCAGGAGATGTTCGGTGGCCTTCGCGATGGGTACTACATCCAGGGGCAGTGCGCCATCATTATGTTTGACGTGACCTCTCGCATCACCTACAAGAATGTGCCCAATTGGCACCGTGACTTGACTCGTGTTTGCGAGAACATTCCTGTGGTCCTCACCGGCAACAAGGTCGAGATCAAGGACCGAAAGGTGAAAGCCAAGTCCATCACATTCCACCGCAAAAAGAACCTCCAGTACTACGATATTTCCGCCAAATCCAACTACAACTTTGAAAAGCCCTTCCTATGGCTGGCTCGCAAGCTCGCTGGAGACAACCAGCTTCAGTTTGTTGAGGCACCCGCCCTTCTGCCCCCCGAGTTCACGATGGACAAGGCGACCCAAGAGAGATACGAACAAGAGCTTCAGCAGGCGGCGGACCAGCCTCTGCCGGATGATGATGATGATGATCTCTAGAGAAAATAGCTATCAAGGATGATAAGAAAACACAAACACCACACCACAAACCGGAGGAAGGAAAGTAACACAAATTGCTGTGACGGTCTTTTGCCAAAGCTACCATTATATTAGTGCTGTTAGATTTGCCATACCTCTCTCCACTCCAAACAGTATTTCATACCTCTCCTTTCCTTGTTCACAATTTGTTGATTGCGATTAGCATCTCCAAGCACTGTCCTGCATCCTTGTCTTCCACCTCGTCGAAGATACTGTCGACTCTTCCCTCCTCACACTTCACCCTCGCGTCCTTGCACCAATCGCTGATGGTCTTCGCCGTGACCCCGGCCTGGATCAATCTCTTTCCAAAGGGAACCGTATCGATTGGCATGGAAAGCCAGTTGGTCAGCTCTGCGAGCCCCTCGAGGGGACTTGCTGACGCATGGACACCGTTGTCTCCACGTGTGGGCTCCTCAGGCAGCCCTAAGCTCTTCCAGTCATCCAAGATCGCCCTCCTGATGCTCTTCCCCTTCTCGCCCTCCGCGGGGTCCGTAGGTCCAAGCAACTTGCCCCTGAAGTCCTCCCACGACAAGACTCCCTCCTCCCACTCAATTGTGAAATAGTTGATGCTCACTTCTGCTCCAACATACTTGGCCCTCATTGACATGAAAAAGGCGTTGAAGACATAAATGTCCCCCAGTTTTCCCACGTAGAAACCTCCCCCCAGTTTTACGATCTTGCCCCCCTCGGCCTCCGCAGCCCTCCACTTACCCTCCAATTCTGCTGCAGTACAGCCAAAGTGCTTGCAAGCTCCCATGGCATTGAACGCTCTAGAATCTGCCAGCACCTTGCCGTAAGACTCCCCGAAGAACTTCTCAAATTTCTCGTTGGGAACGGGAATGTCGGTAGGGTCCAAGATGGTTGCCTTGGATGCAATTGCATAATAATGCTGGTCAATGAGCTTCTTTTCGTCGATCTCTGTGCCACTAATTTCTCCAGTGCCAGTGATGGTCAGTCCTGCGTTACCGAGCATCGATCGGACAAGCGACTTCACGGACAAAGTGTTCGCATGTGGCTTGATAAAGACGAATGCCTGGTTTTTCAGCTTCCCCTACGAGTCCAAGTAGCAAATAATATAAAGGGGGGAAGTGTTAGAAGGTCTTGTCCAACTAGTCTCCAACAACTGACTCTTAAAAATAAAACACCAACACCTGATAACGCAAATACCGACCTCAGACTTATGGTTTTTCGCACTCTTAACGCGTGCATAAGCAACGGCAGTGGCAACAGTAGACACAAAGAACGTAAGGCCCGACATGGAAGGAGGTGGAGAGAGAGGAGGAGTGAATATGAGTCAGGCTTTTTTTTAACTCAAACTGGGTTTGTTCTTTTGAAAAGATCTGGCCGTTGTGAGAGCTTAAAATAGCGAAAATGAGGTAAGAGCCGATTTCCAGAGGATCACCCCAAATTCACTGAATTTTGATCGTGTAGTATTCTCTTCCCCTCCTCGCACTAGGATGTTCTCCCGTCTCGCCAGTGGCCGTGTCGCATCGCGCATCGCTCGCAGCACCCGTGCTTTAAGCACATCTGCTTCGAAACCCTCCACAAACTCTGCCCTTCTAGGTGCCGCTGCTCTGACCGCCGCTGGTCTGGTTGTGGCCACCAAAAGCGATGTCTTCTCCGCTAGCACCGCCCAGTGTGAAGTGTTTGGATACCTGAGTAAGGAGGAGAATGATGCGAACGTCGCCCAAACAGTGGACAAGTTTGCTACCTACTGGCCTCGCAATATCATGATCCTCTTTGGCCCCCCTGGAGCAGGCAAGGGTACGCAGGGACCGAAGATCGAGGAGATGCTGGATATTCCTCAGCTATCTACTGGTGACATGCTCCGCGCTGCCGTTTCTCAGGGAACTGAGGTTGGCCTGAAGGCCAAGGCTATCATGAAGGCTGGTGGCTTGGTCAGCGATGAGATTGTTG
>ERZ651776.4931-NODE-4931-length-11928-cov-167.333136_pt1 | contig 11928 bp, 9 predicted proteins | sample MGYA00514761_ERZ651776 | MGnify/ENA metagenome assembly ERZ651776 | reverse complement strand
TCATCTTTATTCAAATTTGTTAAGGCAACTGCAATATGTCCTTTTAATACGTTCGTATAAGCATTTTTGATAAATTTATTTTGTTTTGAGAATGAAATAGTCCTCGTAACATCTGTAGTACCGTAATGATATTGTCCACCAGAATCTACCAATAAAATATCATTCTGTTCAATTTTTTTAGTTGTTTTTTTATTAGCCCTATAATGAACAATTGCCCCATTTGAGCCAGCGCCAGCAATAGTGTCAAAACTTGGAAATAAATAATCTTTATTTAGTTTTCTGAATTTTTCTAATTTGTTTTGCGCATACACTTCAGTAATTTTTTTTTTATTAATATTTTTAATCCAATAAATAAACCTTGTTAACGCTAAGCCATCTTTTTTATGGGCTTCGATCATATGTTTTATTTCATTAGAATTTTTGATTGATTTTAATTCATAAACAGGATCATCAAATTTAAGTATATTAAAATTTGATTTAATTATTTTTTCATAAAAAATTGAGCAGGTTTTATTATCAATAATAAAATTTTTACCTTTTAAATTATCTAAAAATTGTGGAAGTGATTTGATTGGTAAAATTTGTTTCTTTTTGATCTTTTTATCTAATAGAAGATTTTTTAATTTTTTTTCATTTGTTATTAAAAAAAATTCTTTTTTTTTATTTAGTATCAATCTTGCATTCGCAATTGGGCTATTTGGATTATCATATCCACGAATATTTAAAAGCCATGCCACATTTTCAGGTGCAGAAATGAAACAATAATCTGCTTTGTTGTTTTTAAGAAATCGCACTACTTTAGAAATTTTAGAACTATATGGCTCACCTACAATTTTTGTGTCTAAAGAATAGAATGGCTTAGTAGGTTTTTCTTTGAATTTAAATATTTGGTCAATTAAGTTTTGGTCAATTGAAATTAAGTTATTATTCTTAAAATATCTATTAAGTAATTTTGATGTAAATAGTGTTGGGTCATATCCTAAATTAAAATTTTTAATAATTGTATGAGGTAGTTTTTTATGAATTTCAATAATCTTAAAATTTTTAGATGATTGTTGATGTGCTTGAATAGTATACCTTCCATCGACAAATAAATAATTTTGTTTTTTTAAAACTACAGCAAAACCTGCAGAACCTGAAAATCCTGTAATATTCTTTAACCTGTCATTTTTTGCATATTCAGAAAAATATTCATCATTTTTTGGAATAATATAACCATCAATTTTATATTGTTTAAATTTTTTTCTTAGAATTTTTATTTTTTTTAAAATCATTTAATTCTTTTTTGATATCTTATCCATCCAGGACTTCTAGTTCCTTCTTCAATTTCAAAATCTTGATTAAATTCAAAATCTTCTTCATTATCTTTAGAGTCGTCAAAAAAAGAATTCTTTTCTAAAAATTTTTCTGGTAATTCCTCAATAAATCTTGAAGCCATACTGTCTATCCAATTTCCTTGATAAAACCTATTCATAGCAAAAGAGATCAGTGCTTTTTTTTTTGCCCTTGTTATTCCCACATATGCCAATCGCCTTTCTTCTTCAAGCCCATTTTGGCCTTTCTCTTCAATAGATTTTTGGTGTGGGAAAAGACCTTCTTCCCAACCGGGTAAGAAAACCACATCAAATTCAAGTCCTTTAGATCCATGCATTGTCATCATATTAACTTTTTCCCCATCCCAATCTTGATCAACAGAGGTTGCAAGAGCAACATGTTCTAGAAAATTTTCTAAATTATCAAAATCTTTCATCGCACTTAAAAGCTCTTTGATGTTTTCAAGTCTGTTTTCATTTTCTAAATCTTTTTTGTTTTTTAACATACTTGAATAACCAGATTCATCTAAAACTAGTTGTAATAATTTAACATGGTTAATTTTTTTAATATTAATGTCATTCCTCCACTTATCCATTAAGAATAAAAAAGAGCTAAGACCAATTTTAGTTTTGGGTTTAATTAAATTTTCTTCAATTAATTTTTTAGAAGCAATTTCCAAACTAACAGCGTTTGTTTTTGAAAACTCATGAATTAATTTTATAGTACTTTCTCCAATTGCTCTTTTAGGATTATTGACTATTCTATCAAAAGCTAAATCATCTTTTGGCTGGTGAATCAATCTTAAATAGGCAACACAATCTTTAATTTCTGCTCTTTCATAAAATTTTGTCCCACCAAGAATTCTGTAGGGTAAGCCAATTTTTAAAAATCTTTCTTCAAATTCTCTTGTCTGAAAAATAGCTCTAACTAGAATAGCAATATTATTAAAAGAATATTTTTTTTTAAGTTTTTTTTCTATTTCATCAGAAACCCCTATTGCTTCATCTTTTCCATTCTTAAAACAATTAAGCTTAACAAGATCTCCTTCCTCCATAGTTGTCTTTAAAGTTTTTCCAACTCTGTTTTGATTGTTAGCTATAAGATTTGAAGCAACAGATAATATATTTTGTGAGGAACGATAATTTTCTTCTAATCTTATTACTTTTGAATTTTTATACACTTGATCAAACTCTAAGAAATTTTTTATCTCTGCTCCACGCCAACTATAAATGGATTGATCATCATCTCCAACACAGCATAAATTTTTATGCTTTTCTGAGAGCAAGTTCAGCCATCTACTTTGTATATAATTAGTATCTTGGTATTCATCCACAAGTATATATTTAAAATTATTTGAATAAATATTTCTAATGTCCTGATTTTTTTCTAAAATTTTAACCACGTGTAAAATTAAATCTCCAAAGTCACATGCATTTAAATCTAATAACTTTTGTTGATAAATTTTATATAGAGGACGTATAGTTCTTTCAAAAATATCATTTTTATTGATAACGACTTCATCTGGATAGAAGCCTTTATTTTTCCATCTATCAATTATTGAAAGAATAAACTTTGGGGCTAATTGTTTTATGTCTATATTTTCAGCTTTACATATATTTTTGATTAATCTTACTTGGTCATCTGTATCAATAATTGTAAAGTTTGAAGTTAATCCAGCTGCTGGTGCATGCTTTCTAAGTAGCTTTGCACATATGGAGTGAAAGGTTCCAAGCCAAGAAAGCCCTATAGCCTCAGAATTTAATATAGAACTTACTCTGTTTTGCATTTCTTTTGCAGCCTTATTGGTAAAAGTCACTGATAAGATTTGGTTTGGAAAAGCTTTTTTTTCGTTGATTATATGAGCAATTCTTGAAGTGAGAACTTTCGTTTTTCCAGATCCAGCTCCTGCAACAATTAGTAACGGTCCATCAAGATATAAAACAGCTTCTTTTTGAGCATTATTCAGGTTGTTTAAATATTCAGAGTTTATCATTTTTTAAATTTGATTATAAGCTGTTAAACTTTCAATGTAATTTATGAAACAAATTGTTAAAAATTTTAATAACTTAATTAAAAAGACAATATTCAAAGTTGAGAATAAAACAAATGATAAGTTTCATGTCAGCAAATTTAGTAAATATTTAATATCTGCAATAGTTGTATTATTTATTTACATTTTTTATTTATCAATACCCCTTTTATATGACAAAAATTGGATACAAAATAAAATTGTAACTGAATTAGGTAATGAATTTAATATAAATCTAGGCAATTCATTTGACTTTTCTTATCGTATTTTACCAAAACCTCATTATTTAATTAGAGACGGCAAAACTCCTTTAGCAGAGATTAAAACATTAAATGTTTTTATTAGTCAAAATAATTTTTTCAATAAGGATAGTATTAGAATAAACGAAGTAGTTATTGAAGAAGCAAATTTTTCTTTATTAAGTAATGATTTAAAACCACTTTATAAAGACAGTGAAAATAAATTTTCTAAAAAAAAAATTAAAATTAATGATAGTAATGTTTTTTTTAAGAACAATTTAAATGAAGTAATTTCAATTATAAGAATCTCCAACGCATATTTATTCTTTGATGAAAAAAATTTATTTAACCTTTTTGATTTAAAAGGAGAAATTTTTAACATACCTTTCAAACTAAAATATGAAAATGTACTTAATTTACGAAAACAAATTGAGATAAATGCTCCCGATCTTAAACTAAAAGTTATAAATGATTTTTTTAAAAAAGATGAAAACTTAAGTAGTGGAATAAGTAATATTTCTATTTTAAGTTCATCCATTAATACAAAATTTAATATTAAAGATCAAATAGCAATATTTCAATCAGATGGTTCTAGAATTTATAATTCTAAAATAGATTACAATGGACAACTTGCAATAAATCCATTTGATCTAAATCTAAAAATTAATTTATACGATTATAAAATTTCAAATTTATTTACACCAAACTCTATAATCAATGAATTTATTAAATCAGGTTTATTATTTAATGAAAATATTAGTGTACAAACTTTAGTAAATATTAAGTCTACTAAAAAAGATGAAATTTTTAATGAAGCTAAACTAGAGTTAAGAATTTTAAATGGCAAAATCAGCTTTGATAAATCAGTATTTATCAACAATAATATTGGTTTAATGGAAATCTCTAATAGCGATTTATTTTTAGACAATGATAAGTTATTTTTAAGTTCTAATTTATCAATAGACATTAAAGATATTGATAAATTATACTCTTTTTTAAACACCAGTAAGAATTCAAGAAAAAACATTAGAAATATTAAGTTAAATATAATTTATGATTTCTTGAGTAATCAAATTGAACTTAAGAATATTAAGATAAACGATAATGACGTGAGTTCTCAATTTAACAATATAGCTGAAGGTTTTATTGATATTAATTCTAATAATTTAACTAAAAGCAGAAAGTTGCTGAACGAATTAATTAACCTTTATGATGGGTAAATCATTTTTTTAGGATCTACTATTTTCTCATAATCTTTCTCATCAACAAGACCTGTTTTAAGAGTTTCATACTTTAGTGTTGTCCCATTTTTTAAAGCAGTCTTTGCAATTTTTGCTGCATTATCATATCCAATGTGCGGGGCTAGCGCTGTTACTAGCATTAAAGAATTATCCAGATGCTCTTTAATTCTTTTCTTGTTAGCTTTTATTCCTTTAACACAATAAATCGCAAAATTTTTAGTACTATCAGCAATAAGATCTATCGATTGAAGTACATTATGAGCAATCATTGGCTTAAATACATTCAATTCAAAATGCCCGTGCGATCCAGCAATTGTAATTCCAGTGTGATTGCCTATTACTTTGGCACAAACCATTGTTACTGCTTCACATTGAGTAGGGTTAACTTTTCCTGGCATAATAGATGAACCAGGTTCATTTTCTGGCAATATTAATTCACCATATCCAGCACGAGGCCCTGAACCTAAAAATCTCACATCATTTGATATTTTCATTAATGCAACAGCACAAGTATTTAGTGTACCTGAAAAATTTACAATAGAGTCGTGAGCTGCAAGTTCTGCAAATTTATTTGGAGCTGGTTTAAAGGGGATTTTTGTATATTTAGCAATCTCTTTAACAATTTTTTTATCAAAACCTTTTTTAGAGTTAATACCTGTCCCAACAGCCGTCCCGCCTTGCGCTAAAAAATATATTTCTTTAAGTGAAAGCTCTACTCTTTCAATGCATTTTTTTAGCTGTACCTGGTAGCCTGAAAATTCTTGCCCAAGTGATAATGGTGTTGCATCTTGTAAATGGGTTCTGCCAATTTTAATAATATTTTTAAATTCTTTAGATTTTTTTGCTAACTCTTTTTCTAAAATTTTTAAACTAGGTAATAGTTTTGATATAGTCTCTTGAGCAACAGATATATGCATAGCTGTTGGAAAAACATCATTTGTTGATTGAGATTTATTTACATGATCATTTGGATGAACTGGTTTTTTTGAACCTTTTTTTCCACCCAATATTTCAATTGCTCTGTTTGCAATTACCTCATTAACATTCATATTAGTTTGTGTGCCAGATCCTGTTTGCCAAACCTTTAAAGGAAAATTTTCATCTAGTTTTCCTTTTATAACTTCATCTGAAGCTTTAATTATTGAATTAGTAATTTTTTTATTTATTTGCTTTTCTTTATAATGCACTAAAGCAGCAGATCTTTTAATGATCGCAATAGATTTTATTATAGAAATATTAACTAAAATTTTTCCAATATTAAAAAACTTATTAGATCTTTGAGTTGATGCACCCCAATACTTATCACTAGGTACGTTGATGCTTCCAATACTGTCAAACTCTTTTCTTAATTTCATTGATTAATATATAATTAGTAATTTAATATACTTATATATTAATTATTAAAAACTTACAGGAGCTAAATGTCAAATTTTAACAAAGTAAAAACTTTTATGGAAACCTTTGGTCAAGAAGTCAAAACTAAGCCATCTTTTAGCACTGATAAGATCAATAGTCTTAGATATGATTTAATAAAAGAGGAATTAGAAGAGCTTAAAGAAGCAATAGAAAATAAAGATCTTTTAGAAGTTGCAGATGCTTTAACAGACATATTGTATGTAACATATGGAGCTGGACATGCGTTTGGTATTGATCTTGATAAGTGCTTTGAGGAAGTGCAAAAATCAAATATGAGTAAGTTAGGTGAAGATGGTAAACCAATTTATAACGAATCTGGAAAAGTTATGAAGGGTCCTAAATATTTTAAACCTGATCTAACTAAATTTGTAAATTAATATAGAGATGCTCTGTTTCTCTGACCATATATTCATACACTAAATTAAATTACACATTTTTTAATTTACATTTTACTTTTTTAATCTGATCTATATGGTTAATAATCAATTGAAAATTCTAAATAATATAAAGTAATGTTTTTTTTAAAAAGTAAAAAAGTAAAATCCAAAAATAACAATCTAAAGATACTTTCTGGTTATAACTACAGATACAGAAACATTGGAAAAGAGTCAGAAAAAACTATAATTAAATATGCTGATCATTTTAATTTTGATTATGAGATAGATAATAGAAATACATTTGAAAGACACTTCTACTGGTTAAAAATCAAAATGTTAATAGATAATCTGGAAAATGGAAAACATGAGTATTATCTATGGTTAGATGCAGACACTTTTATATGCAGGTATGAAAATATTTTAAACAATATTGATCAATCAAAACATATTTTTGTTCATAATCAATTTTTTAAATCAAAGCACAAATCTAAGATTACAAATGTAGATTATTTAACCTGGGGACCAAATGTTGGCGTCTTATTAGTAAGAAATACAAAATGGTCTTTAAATTTTTTTAAAAATGTTTGGAATAAAAAAAAATATTTACGACATCATTGGCCTGATAATGCGGCCTTTATGGATGAACTTGGTTATAAAGCAGAAATTTCTAATTTATCAGACAACAAACCATCTAAAAAAACGTTAGAAAAATTTTATTTTTTATCTGGCTTATGGAACAGTATGCCAAACAAAAATTTTGATAACCCTCTTAATAATGAAATTTCTAATTTTTACTTTAACCCTATTATTATTCATTTGGCAGGTATTAGAAGGCGAGATAGGATTAACTTTATTAAAAAATATAAAAGTATATTTCTTTAATTTTTTTAACTTGTCATTTTTTGAATTTGTTTTTTTGAATACAAATTTAGATAACAGAAATAACCACTTGTTTTAGTTTGTTCATCTTTATCTAAAATTTTAAATAATGGTTCTGGTAAATTAAATGGATACACTGATAAGTCAATTTCTCTAAACTCACCATCAGTAATATCTATATTTTTAATTACTTTACTAGAATCTTTTAATTTATATGAAGTCAATAAAAGATAATCGATATTACTATTTTTAAAATTTTCAAAAAACAATTTAATATTCTTAAAAGATAAATGAATTAAACAATCTCTACAAATCATCAAATCTGAACTTGGCAATTTATCTGATGTTATATCGAGTGGAATAAAAATTATGTTGTCATTTTTGTAAATTTTATTATTTTGATCAATTAAGTCCCAAACTATATCACCACCAACATATCTTAAATTTTTATTTATTAGAGAATTAATCCAGTTAAAATCACCACAAGGAGCATCTAGAATACTTTCAATTTTATAATCTTTAATTAACTTAACCATTTCATTTCTTAAATTGATTGTATTTTTGTACTCAGACCCGAGTCCCGAAACACTTTCTTTAGATGACCAAAAATTGCTTTTATAAATTAACTCAAACTTTTTTTTATTTGAATTATGACTAAATATATTCTTTTTGTTTTTATTGTAGTTTCTTTTTTTGATTAATCTCAATGGTGTTGAAATAATTTTCATTATAGATTTTACAAAACCATTAGATTTATAAAATTTTTGATACCTCTTTAAAATGAACATCTTAATATTCTAAAATTAGAACAGTTTAATTACCACCTAATATTAAAATATAGAAGATAAAATCAATTATTCGTCCTAACAAATGAGTCACTTGTAGATATTTAAAATCATATGTTTTTTAGTTAATAATTTAGCAAGTAGTGGCGTTCTGTTTTACCCTCAATTTTAAATAATAACATAATATATAACTTTTTTGAAAGATTTCATTGCAGACATCATATTGTGAAAAGTAACAATCAATCATTCATTTAATGAAGATTTTGTGAAAGAAAGACAAATCTTATAAAATGATTGCTGAAGTTGTTACCAAATCAACTCTTAAAAAATTCTTATTTTAACTATAACACTAATTTTCATTTGGCAGATATTAGACGACAAGTTAGAATTAAATTTATTTAAAAATATAAAAAAATGTTTCTTTAACTTTAACTTTTTAACTAATCATTTTATGATACCTAATTTTTTGAAACCTTATCACACAAATCTCTCAAATTTGATTAGACTAGGTAGAAAATCAGATGGTGGATATGTAATAGATAGGCGTATTATAAATAAAACAAAAGCCGTTATAACTTGTGGACTTGAAACCGAATGGAGTTTTGAAGAAGATTTTCAAAAAAGAAATAAAAATTGTAAAATTATTGCTTTTGATCACACGGTTGATAAAAACTTCTGGATCAATAGGTTTAAGAAAGACTTTATATCATTCTTATTATTAAAAAAAATAAAACCAAATCAAATAATAAATATTTTTAAATATTTTAAATATTTAATTTTTTTTAGAGGAAAAAATAAACACTTTATTAAAAAAGTTGTATTTAAAAGTAGGAATAGAAGTAAAGAAATAACGATTGAAGAAGCTATAGGAAAAAACAAAGATATAGTATTAAAAATAGATATTGAAGGAGATGAATTCAAAATTTTAAAAGATATTGATAAAAACTTTGATAAAATAAATTTACTTATAATTGAATTTCACGACCTTCAAAAAAATTTAAATAAAATTAAAAACTTTATTACAAAAACTAGACTAAAGAATATACATATAAATGCTAATAATTATGGAATGGTAGATAAATTTGGCATTCCACAGGTTATCGAAATGACATTAATAAATCCAAAAAAATTTAAGATAAAAAATAAAAAGACTAGCAGAATTTATCCCATCAAAGGTCTTGATTTTAAAAATAGAAAAAAAGGAAAAGAAATAAATATCAATTTTGGTTGATATAAATAACTTGCATTACATTAATTCGTTGATTTTTTTAAAACTGCTAAAGCACTTGTAGTTTCTAAGTATATAATTATAGTTTTTTTATCCTTAGAGATTATCATATCTCTAACTCTTTCGTTTAAAGGAATATATTTATGATTAGTAATTTTTTTTCTTTCTCTATCAAGTTTAATATAATGAATACCTAAATCCTGATCTTGAATCTCATTACCCATAGCTCCAATTAAAAATTCACTATCGTCTTCTTTAAAAGAAATTATTTCACTGATACCGATCGATGGATTAAAGTATTTTAAAGGTTCTTCAAACCCATATTTTTTATGAGATTTTTTTAAGGGTGCTTCACTTAATATTTTTTTTGAATAGTGTTTTGCGTAATGTTCACCGTATGAAGATATGGGCCAACCAAAATTTTTTATTTTTAATATAGGATTGTGATTAATATTAATTTCATCACCACCTTTAGGCCCATGTTCTGTAGACAAAATAAAATTTAATTTTTTGCTATAATATAGTCCTTGGGGATTTCTATGACCATATGAAACAACATCTGCTTTTTTACTATTAATATTAATTTTTAAAATTTTGCCAAAATTACTTTCTAAATTTTGTGCTAATGGTCTATTCCTAAAATCACCTGTTGAGAATAATAAGTTTGTTTCATCTAATTTAAAAATTCTTGCTCCAGCACCCTGATGAGCCCAATATCCATGACTATTATTTTTATCAACACAATTTAAAGTTTGATAAAATAATTGAAAATCTAAATAGTTCTCATTTATTTTAGAAGTAATAATTTTAAGATCATAACAATCATTTTTTCTTTTTCCTATAAAAGATACGTAAAGATCATCTCCATCTACTAAAATATCTTTAATGCCATATTGTTCATGAAAATAAAATTTTTCATACTTAATTAAAGTATTAATATTTGAGTCAATTTTAGTAAACTTTTTTAAGTTACCTAATTTTGCAAAAGCAAAAATGCCATCATAAGTTGAGATTAAGATTTTTCCATCGTTATCATAAAAATCAATATAAGCCGTTCCTACAGCACCACGATTTCCATTAAATAAAATATCATTGGTTCTATACTTTGAAAAAGAATAATCTTTAAAATCTGTCAAATTTTTATTTTTAAAAACTTCTTTAAAAAGGATCTCTTTTTGATTTATTAAGTTATTAATATTTTCACCTCTTTCGAATAATTTTTTTTGTATTTTTACTATTTGATCGGTACGTGTATTTAATTGCTGACCAATAAGTGCTATTTCATTTTTTTTTGAAGCTGAACTTTTTTTATTTAAAAAATATCCATAAACTAGTAATGAAGTGAGAATAAATATAATTAAAATATAAATTAAATTTGATTTAATTTTCATTAAAGATTTCTTAACATTTTAAACAAAATTTCTATAATAAATTTTTGAAGAAATTAGCGACAAAAAATCAATTAGAAGGGGCGTTCTGTAACCCTGTTAATTATAATATAATGACATCTATCAACGATTTCTATAAAAGTTTCTGCTCTAGGTTTCTGCTAATTTCTAGGATTATTGTCAGCGAATAGAGGGTTAGACTTATTTGTGAGTTATCAAAGAGTCTAGTAATTGAGATTCAGCTTATTTTCTTAATTTTCTTTAAAGTTCTTAAATACTCTAGCATTTAATATAGAACCGTCTTTAGCAGATTGAGGAGCAAGGTAGTGATTCAAAATCATGTCTGGGCTTGTGTTACCCATTTCTGATAAATCACTAATTGAAGCGCCAGCATTACTCAATTGAATAATTACACTATGTCTAATTAGATACAAAGTTCTAGGTTTACCATTTTTGCCATAGTACAGATTTAATTCTTCTAATTTTTTTTTGAAGGTTTTTCTCATTCTTTGATCTAGGGCTTCTCTTTGTTTTCTAGTTTTGTGGTGTGGAAAAAACAAATAATCATCTGGTTTCAAATCAGGATATCTTTTCATCATTCTATCTATAAATGTAGATTGAGTAAAAAGAGGATGACATGATTGATGATGTATCTTTTTCTTTTTTTTACTAGTTTTAGTTTTAGGTAATTTAATATTAATAATTGGTCTTTTAGGATTACTTGAATTAACAAAACAATGCCCAAATCTAATATTTGTTATCTCTTTGCCTGGTCTAAATGGTGATGATCTTAACATCTGAATCACATCTACAAACTCATCAATAAATGGATCTCTAGTTCTTTCAAAATCTGCTAAAAAACTCTTTCTTACTCTTTCTAGTTCATAATGAAAGAAATAGTCTTTAGTTTTATCTTTTACAATTATATCTTCAGGTATTTTAATAGAAGGTAAAAATTGTATCAATCCTTCAGTCAACTCGTAAGAAATTTGCTCAATCTTGGGTTTTTAATATCTTGAAAAGAGAGAGCTC
>ERZ651776.4930-NODE-4930-length-11930-cov-2.976799_pt1 | contig 11930 bp, 15 predicted proteins | sample MGYA00514761_ERZ651776 | MGnify/ENA metagenome assembly ERZ651776 | reverse complement strand
CGATGGTGACTTTGTTTTGTTAAACACTAAAGAACAATTTGCAGGTAAAAGAGTGGTAATCTTTGCATTACCTGGTGCTTTTACACCAACATGTTCATCATTCCAACTACCTGGTTTTGAGACTCAGTTCTCACAATTCCAAGAAAAGGGTATTGATGAAATATATTGTCTATCAGTAAACGATTCATTCGTAATGAATGCGTGGTTTGAAGGACAAGGTGTAGAGAATGTGAGACCATTACCAGACGGAAATGGTGAATTCACACAACTCATAGGTGCTTCAGTTAAAAAAACAAATCTCGGTTTCGGTATTAGAAGTTGGAGATATGCAATGGTAGTAAATGATGGTGTTATTGAAAGAATGTTTGCAGAAGCAGGATACGGTGACAACATTGATACAGACCCATATGAAGTATCATCACCTGAGAATGTATTAGCAAACTTATAGAATGCCTGATTTCAAATGTGATTTAGTCTTATCAGAGGAAGACGCTAAGTTTGCTTCTGATAAAATCACCGAGTATTACCAGAATTTTGGTAATATGGCAGACTATTTAAGAAAAATCAAACTAGAGAGGGTGGCAGAAATGCCATCTCCTCTTTTTGGTTTTAATCTATCAGACGATTTCTTTTCAGACTTCAACATGCATCCAGAAGATATGAACTTTAGAGTTGGTGTTGCAGACCACGAAATCTTTCATAACTACTTAGAGATTATTACATCACATGCAATTGAGGCCTCAAATCCTGGTAGAAAATTAATTTTAATGGTCTATGAAACAAATACAAATAAGATTGTGGGTTTCATAAGACTAGGTTCACCAATGATGAACATTGCTCCTAGAAATAGGTATTTTGGTGAAGTGTTGGGTGCAGAAGCAATGCCTGTATTTAACAAACATGCAATCATGGGAATGATTATAGTTCCTACTCAACCATTTGGATTCAATTATCTTGGTGGTAAACTACTTGCATTGATGTGTTGTTCACATGAAGTGAAACAAATTATAGATGAGAAGTATGACATGAATCTATGTCACTTTGAAACTACCTCACTATATGGTTCAACTAAGAGTATGTCACAGTATGATGGTTTAAAACCTTTTATGAAAGGTCAAGGTCTAACCGATAGTAATTTTGCACCACTTATGAATGACAACTACTTTAAAGACTTAGAGAAATTCTTTGTAGAGAAGAATGGTGGTCCGATTGTTTGGGAAGGAGCATCAAGTAGAAAGATGAAAGTTCAATCTAAAATGATATCTATTATTAAGAAGTCTCTTAACGAAGATGATAAGAAGACCTTTACAGAAGTAGTAGATGATGCAAGAAGATTGAATGAAAGAAAAAGATTTTATGTATCTGATTTAGGTTATGAGAATTCTAAAGATGTTATATTGGGTAAAACTGATACACTGATAAAGAAATCCAACCATGATAGATACTCAATAAATAATTTAACAGAATGGTGGAGAAAGAAAGCATCTAATAGATACATGACTCTACTTTCTGATGGTAGACTTCGAGATACCCTTGAAGTATGGAATGAGAATCCTGATGACATCGACATTATTCGGTAAAACATATAGAGTAGTAGAGAATCCTCACGAACAGGATGCTGCTATTGAATTGATAGAAGGAGAATTTAAAGGTCTTGTCTATCAATATGGTAAAGTAGGATTTGAAAACGGAAAACCCAATATAAACTTTGAAAGAACGATTAGAAGGTTGCCAGACAGTGGTGAAGAGTTAGATAATCTACTAAATAATAACGACCTAAATAATCTTATGGGAAACATTCTTGTAGAAATTATGCAAGAACAAATACAAAAAGAGGAAAAAGATGTCTGAATTTGAAAGACCTATACAATATCCGATAGTAATAACTAACGGAGATACCATGTATATAACTGGTGAATATGAAGAACCAGGTACAGATGCTTGGTTTGCTGAAAAAAATAGAGTGCAAGCTAAATATCTTGAATTTGAGGCCGCAGAAGCTGCCAGAGAAAACGAAGAAGATGAAATATCATTCGACTTAACAAGGAGTTAATAATGAACAGAGAAAAATTAATGGCAGAAATTAAGAGACATGAAGGAGAAGTCCTTGAAGTCTACGAAGATTCACTAGGTTATTTAACCTTTGGTGTCGGACACTTAATCAAAGATAGTGATGATGAACATGGTCAACCTGTCGGCACACCAGTCTCACAAGAAAGAGTAGACGATGTCTATGACTATGACTTTGATAAACATTTAGAATAAACTATTCATTTATTTGAATCAAAGGGTGGTGAAGACTTCTATGCATTACCAGAAAACATACAACATGTCCTTGTAAACATGACTTTCAATCTAGGTGGAACCAGATTTGGTAAGTTTAATAATATGTGGAAAGGTGTTGTTGAATGTGATTGGGAAAAGGTAGCAGTTGAAATGGAAGACAGTCGTTGGTTCAAACAAGTAGGAAGACGAAGTGTTGAACTACAGGATATGGTCAGAAATGCGTAGCATAAGAGACGAAGTTAAATGTCTTAGACTAGATACAGGAGAAATCTTAATTGGTTTCTTTAAGAATCTTTGGTGGAAAGGTAAGTACCAATTGACTGATGCACAACAATGTTTGGTGTCTTTAGAAGACAACAGAATGGAAGTTCAACTTGCTCCTTATATACCATTTGCAAAAGAGTTTGTATTCGAAGTAAGACACGATAAAGTTCAATCAGTATTTGAACCTAAACCACAACTAGAACAGAACTTTAAAGTTGAGACAGGTAATAATGTAAGGGGACAAAGAGGTAGATAATGGATTTGATACAAGCGTTAATGAGTCAATATCAAGGTGAAATGGATATGGCAATGGCAAACATTGAAATATACAGAAATAATCCCGCAGGTATTGGTGAACATCCAGAAGTTGCCCAAGCACTTGACACTCAAATTGAGAAATATGCCACAGCAAAAGAAAAGTATGAAGCATGTTTCAATTTACTTAACGATAGAGAACAAACCACATTGACAGAATAGACCTACTGTAGTATACTAACAGTATGGATTTTTATACAAATGTATGTCGTACTCGCGACAAAATACTAGTCACAGGTTATCAAGGCAATAAAAAGGTAAAAATGAAGGTCGATTACAGACCTAAACATTTTGTTCCTTCCAGAAAAGGTGACACACCTTACAAATCACTAGACGGCAGACCACTTGAAGTTGTAGAACTCAACTCAATGGGTGGTGCCAGAAAGTTCAGAGAAAAATATCATCAAACTGCAGGTATGGAAATACATGGTTATGATAGATATGTTTACACTTATATTTCAGATAAGTTCCCAACAGATTTCGAATACGACACAAAGAAAGTAAGAATTGCAACACTTGATATTGAGTGTGAATGTGAAGATGGTTTTCCAGAACCAATAATTGCAGGTGAGAAAGTCAATGCAATTGCAATCAAACCTTTCGGTCATAATACACATGTCTTCGGTCTAGGTCCTTGGGATGAAAAACCTGCCAATTGTGTTTACTATGATTGTGTAGATGAAGCACAACTTCTAACAGAGTTCATAAAGTTCTGGAGAAAAGCAAGTTTTGATATTGTCACAGGTTGGAATGTAGATTCATTTGACATCACATATCTTTGTAATAGAATTGACAAAGTTTTTGGTCAAGATGAACATAAGAAATTATCACCATGGGGTATGTCAGATGTCAGAGAATACATGTCTAACTTTGGTCAGAAACAACAGACATTCAATCTTTATGGTATCAGTATTGTAGATTACTTAGACTTGTATCGTAAACATACACCACAAACACAAGAGTCATACAAACTAGAACACATTTCACAAGTAGAACTTAATACAGGTAAGATTGATTACTCAGAGTATGGTAATCTACACACACTTTATAAACAAGACTACTCAAAGTTCCTTGCATATAATGTTAAAGATGCAGTTCTTGTTGAAGAACTAGAAGAGAAACTTGGATTCTTAGAACTAACAATCGTTATGGCATATTCTGCCAAGTGTAATTACAATGATACATTCGGTATGGTTAAGTATTGGGAAACAATCATCTATAATCATCTGAAGAAACAAGGTATACAAACACCACCTCAGGCATTAAGACGAGACGGAAAGAATCATCGTATTGAAGGTGCATATGTTAAAGAACCCATTGTAGGTGGTCATAATTGGGTCATGTCATTTGACTTGAACTCTCTTTATCCTCATCTAATCATGCAGTTCAATATTTCACCAGAGAAAATGGTGAAGAGTGGTCTTATGGACACCAAGATTGCAGGTATGTTAGACAAGAAGATTGACTTATCTGAATTGAAAAGACAGAACCTAACAGTCACACCAAACGGTGTTAAATTCAAAAGAGACAAACAAGGTTTTCTTCCTGAACTCATGGAAACATTATATGATGAGAGAAAGGAATACAAACAGAAGATGATTGGTTATCAGAAAGAACTACAAGTATGTGATGACCCTATTGAAAAGAAAAAACTTGAAGTCAGAATCAAGAGAGCATATAACAATCAACAGGTCAGAAAGATTTCGTTGAACAGTGCATATGGTGTTCTTGCTAATCAGTGGTTTGCATTCTTTGACCCACAACTTGCAGAGTCAGTCACTACTGCAGGTCAATTAGTAATCAAGTGGTCAGAGAAAACTGCAAATGATTATCTAAACAAAGTTCTAAAAACAAATAAAGATTACATCGTTGCAATGGACACTGATTCAATTTATATAACACTTGATGATTTAGTAAATCAAATCTTTACACCAGAACAACAGAAAGATAAGAGTAAAGTTGTTGACTTCTTATGTAAGATTGAAGTTGAAATTGAGAAGGCATTGAGAGAAGGATTTGAAGACCTTAAAGATTACACGAATTCATTTCAACAGAAAATGGAAATGGGTCGTGAAGTAATTGCAGACAGAGGTATCTGGACTGCAAAGAAAAGATATATTCTAAATGTATATGACAATGAAGGTGTAAGACTCAGAGAACCTAAATTAAAAATGATGGGAATTGAAACTGCAAAGTCTTCAACTCCACAATGGGTAAGAAAGAAACTTACTGAAGCATTGAACATTGTAATGACAAAGACTGAACAAGAGTTGTGGGACTTTGTTGAGACAACAAGAAAAGAATTCAGAAATCTACCTGTAGAAGAGATTGCCTCACCAAGAGGGTGTAATAACATTAAACAGTATCATGACAACTCAAACATCTACTCAAAGGGTACACCCATACATGTCCGAGGTGCCTTACTTTACAATCACCACTTAGAGAAACTAAACTTAGATAAAAGATATGAGTTGATAAAGAACGGAGATAAACTCCACTTTACATATCTTACAACACCAAACCCAATAAAAGAGAATGTTATCTCATTCTTATCGGTTCTGCCTCGTGAGTTTGACATACAGAAGTATGTTGATTATGACTTACAGTTTGATAAGGCATTCATTGAACCACTCAAAGGTATTATCAATCTTATTGACTGGAATGTAGAACCAGTTGCAAGTCTTGATAGTTTCTTTGGATAAATAACACCATGGCATATAGTAAAAAAGTAGTCGATAGATTCGAAGATGTTCTGAACAATCCAGAAGCACATTCAGTCGGCAGATTCGACCCAAAAGACCCAATGGTTGCAACAGGCATGACAGGTGCACCTGCATGTGGTGATGTAATGAAACTTCAATTAAAATTAGACGATAATGAGAGAATCATAGATGTCAAATTCAAAACATACGGATGCGGAAGTGCTATTGCATCAAGTTCGTTGTTCGTTGACCTACTTACAGGCAAAACAATTGACGAAGCAAAACAAATTAAAGATAAAGAGATTGCAGAAATCCTTGAATTACCTGCAATCAAATTACACTGTTCAGTCCTCGCAGAAGACTCCATCAAAAAAGCAATAGAAGATTGGGAAGAAAAAACTTCACATAGAAGACACAATTATCCTAAATAAAACTATGAAAAATACTTATGAATACAACGTGACTATTGCAAAGGTCGTGGACGGAGATACAGTAGATGTAGATATCGACCTTGGTTTCGGAATGGTCTATAAAAAGCAAAGAGTGAGGATGTTAGGCATCGATACTCCTGAATCCAGAACAAGAGACTTGGTTGAAAAGAAATTCGGTAAGGCATCTAAAAAACATCTTAAAGGATTATTAGAGGAAGCAGAGTCAATTACATTAATATCACATGATAAAGGTAAATTCGGAAGAATACTAGGTGAACTATTTGTTCATACTGAAGAGACTAGAGTTAATGTTAATGAGAAAATGATTACAGACCATCATGCAGTTCCTTATACAGGAGAAAACAAAGACTTAGTAGAGGAACAACACATGGCAAATAGAGAAGTTCTACTTGCTAATGCAACAGTTGTTTTAGACGACTAATGGATTTCACTGCGATAGATTTAGTTTACATGTTTCTAATCGGTGGATTATATGCCGGATTCTTATACATGGAAGTTCAGATATCTCAAATCAAAGCAATGATGGAAGAACATGTCAAAGTTGATGACTCCATGAAAGACATGTCCGACAGATACCGCAAAAAAGAATCTTAAAAACCCCTTTACAAATCTCATAGATACCTCTATAATAGAGTTATGATTAAAAACATTATGAGAGGTGTATAATTATGAGTTTTTTGAAAGACTTAATCAAATCAACAGGCAATGAGTACGCAGGTATTGTTGCTGACGGAGTTCAAGCAGGAGATGTAGACTCGTTTGTAGATACAGGCAGTTATATATTCAATGCACTCCTTTCCGGTTCACTACATGGTGGACTTCCCAAAAACAAAATTACTGCAATTGCAGGCGAATCAGCAACAGGAAAAACTTTCTTTGCACTAGGAATGGTTAAACAATTCCTTTCAGATAATCCAGACGCTGCAGTAATCTACTTTGAATCTGAATCTGCAATCACAAAAGAAATGATTGAAGAAAGAGGTATAGATTCAAAGAGAATCGTTATTGTACCAGTTGTGACTGTTCAACAGTTCAGAACTCAATCAATAAGTATCTTAGACAAATATTTAGAAACAGATGAGTCAGAACGACCACCTATGATGTTTGTATTAGATTCACTTGGTATGTTATCAACTACTAAAGAAATCGAAGATACCGCAGAGGGCAAAGAGACTAAAGATATGACTCGTGCCCAAATTGTAAAAGGTGCATTCAGAGTGTTAACTTTAAAACTCGGTAGAGCAAAAGTTCCTATGATTGTAACCAACCATACTTACGATGTAATTGGTTCTATGTTCCCACAAAAAGAAATGGGTGGTGGTAGTGGTCTTAAATACGCTGCATCATCAATTATCTATCTCTCTAAGAGAAAAGAGAAAGACGGAACAGATATTATCGGTAATATTATTCACTGTAAGAATGCAAAGTCCAGACTTACTGTTGAGAACAAAGTTGTTGATGTGAGATTATCATACGACACTGGTCTTGATAGGTATTATGGTCTACTAGACCTTGCACTCAAACATGGTGTCTTTGAGAAATCATCAACAAGAGTGAAACTACCGAATGGCAAAACCGAATTTGGTAAAACCATTAACAATAATCCTGAAAAATACTTCACTGAAGAAGTTATGGAATCATTAGAACAAGCAGTTAATACAGAGTTTAAATATGGAAGCAATAGCGAGATTAGAACAGACAATCCTGAAGAATCTGATTCAGAATGAACCCTTTACTAGGAAGGTTTTACCTTTCCTAAAATCAGAGTATTTCACCGAGAGTGACGAGAAGGTAGTATTCAAAGAGATACAAGAATATTTCTTAAAGTATACTAAACCACCTACTACGGAAGCACTTCTCATAAACTTAGATAACAATACTTCTCTTAACGAGAACGAATTGAAAATGTCTAAAACCGTAATCAGTCAATTTGACAAAGAGACAACTCCAATGGATTGGCTCGTTGAAGAGACTGAAAAGTGGTGCAAAGATAGAGCAATCTATATTGCAGTCATGGATTCTATTGAGGTTATCGATAAGAAATCTCAAAGGTCAACTGGTGAAATACCTGAACTTTTAAAAGATGCATTGTCTGTATCATTTGACCAACATATTGGTCATGACCAGATTGAAGATGCAGATGCAAGATTTGAATTCTATCACACGGAAGAAGAGAAGATTCCGTTTGACTTAGAATACTTCAACAAGATTACTAAAGGTGGTCTTCCAAACAAAACACTTAATATCTGCCTTGCAGGAACAGGTGTTGGTAAGTCCTTATTCATGTGTCATATGGCATCTGCTGGTTTGATGATGAACAAGAACATACTATACATTACCCTTGAAATGTCAGAAGAAAGAATTGCAGAGAGAATAGATGCAAATGTATTGAATGTTCCTATGAAAGACTTACCTGATTTATCCAAGAAAATGTATGATAAAAAGATTGATAAGATTCGTGCAAAAACAAAAGGCAGACTTATCATTAAAGAATATCCTACTGCATCGGCACATGTCGGTCATTTTAGACATCTATTACAAGAACTAGAAATCAAAAAAGATTTCAAACCTGATATGATATTCATTGACTATCTAAACATTTGTTCCTCACATAGAATTAGACCAGGTTCAGGTGCAAACTCATACACATTAGTGAAGAGTATTGCAGAAGAACTTAGAGGTCTTGCAGTAGAGTTTGATGTACCAATTATGAGTGCAACTCAAACTACAAGAAGTGGTTATGGTTCAACTGATATTGGTCTTGAAGATACTTCAGAATCTTTTGGTTTACCTGCAACTGCAGATATGATGTTTGCACTAATATCTTCAGAAGAATTAGAAGAGTTAGACCAAATGGTAGTCAAACAATTAAAGAATAGATACAATGACCCAACAGTCTTCAAAAGATTCGTCATTGGTATCGATAGAAGTCGTATGAAGTTATACGATTGTGAACAAGATGCACAAGAGGAACTAGTAGATAGTGATACAAATATCAGTGATGATGTACCAGTATTTGATAGAACCCGAGGTGCAGAAAAATACCAGGATTTCAATGTTTGATGATAAATTAATACAGAAACAATACGAAGAGTATAAAGAAAACTATGTAGAACCTGATGCACTAGGCAGGTCTATGATGAGAGATAGAATTACAGAAGACTTATCTTTTGTATCTCAAATGACAGTAGAAGAATACACTTTATACTTGAAGTATCAGGAGATACACCGTAAATATCCTACACATGAGATAGGAACTTTATTCGGTTCAGAGAAACAATTCGTAAATGAGAAACATGTAAAACTTATTAACGAAGTGAAGAGTAATATATGGATGCCTAATTCATATGAAGACTTTGAAAAACTAGAACCAGAATTGATATACACCTCAAAAGAAGGAGACGATAACTTCTCTGCAGGTTCATGGTCAGAAATCTGGAATTGTATCAGAACATTTACATCTACAATGAAGAACTCTTCTAACATCGGTAGAAATCTACATTATGTTGTTAGAGATAAACCAACAGGAAAATATCTTGGAGTTATCTGTATCACAGGTGATTTCATTGACTTGACTCCTCGTGATAATCATATCGGTTGGGAAAGAGATTTCAAAACCAACAGTGGTATTCTAAATCATTCATGTATCGGTTCTACAATTGTGCCATTACAACCACTAGGGTATAACTATACAGGTGGAAAACTACTTGCACTTCTATGTCTATCAGATGATATACAGAAACAGTGGGAAGAAAGCTATGGTAATAAACTAGTCAGTGTCACAACTACATCTTTGTATGGTAAATCCAAGACAGGTGGTTTATCACAATACGATAGACTTAAACATTGGAAGAAATGTGGATACTCAAATGGTTCTATGACATACGAATTGACCAAAGACACCGAACGCGAGATGCTGAAGTATGGAGAAAAGAACTACAACGATAGATTCTTCTCACTCTATGTGGCAACACGAGAGAATGGTCAACCTTGGAAAAGAGACCATAGAAATAGATTCAGAAGTTTTCTATTCCCTAAACTAGAAATACCTAAGAACATTATTCGTTCAGACCACCAAAGAGGTATCTATTGGTCTGCCTTGTATGATAACTCTAAAGAGTTTCTAAGAGGTGAGATTAAAGAAGACCAACTAGTTCGTTCACAAGACTTCTCTACAGAGGGTCTTACTACTCTATGGAAAGATAAGTATGCAAGGAAACGAATCACCAATCTAGTTAAAAATGATAGAACAAACCTCGATGAGACCTTGTTTTATGATGATATTGCATTCATGTCATGGGAGGAAACCAAGGCAAAATATCTGCCACAAGTAGGTAGATAAGCGTTGCCAATGCGCTAACTTTTATTGTATACTATGTATATAATGACAAAACAAAGGAGTTAGTATGAGTTTAGATAGAATCAAAGATGGAACTGCAAGGTGGTATGTGGTCAACACACAAAACCTTGAAGAGTATGGAACAAACTTCCATAAGTTTAAGGGTGGTTCTGAGTATGTGGTTAACTTCCATGTAGATAAACTTGTCTTTGAAGAAGATGCATATGGTGAAGGTGAACACTCTTATTATGAGTCTCCTTCTCTTACTGAAGCATCAGTCGCTGCTTTGGTCATGCAACATGTTAACAGGTATAATGGTCTAAGAGGGTCATTTGATTATATCACTAGCATCGAAGTCATTGACTCCCCTTTTAACACACCTGACCATCCAACTTGGAGAGGTACGAAAGACGACCTTGTCGATGAGTTAGTAGAACAGAATCCATTATTTAACAGGTTACAAGCATAATGTTATATCAAGACAATAGATACAATAAAGAGTTTACAGGTCAAACCTCAACTCAATTTACAGATATAGTTCCTAGTGCAAAGGGACTTAAATTCTTATACTTTGCAGAAATAGATATCAATGATATCGACTATGATGGTTCTGCAGAAGACTTATCAAGGAAAGAGGGTGCAATCGTTCAGAATGCTGAAGGATTTGCAATCATGTTGAGAAACGGAAAGTATAAACCTCTTAACTATGAACCACCAGTTGTTTACTTAGATGAAAAAACAGGTAAGTATATTTGTGATAACGGAAGAACAAGATACAATGGCCATAAAATTGCAAAGTTTGGTAAGATATTTGTTGCAGTTGTTGAGTTTGTTGAGTATGATGGTTTACCAGGAAATTATTGGGCAGGTGTTTATGCCTCTACTTCAAACGCAGAAGAAACAGAAGATTATATAAAATCAGCAAGAACTACTGCTGATATTGCTTTCTCTGCTTCAAAGTTGATTGAAGAAAACAATTTATTAGTTGACTTAACTCCAACAGGGAAAGCACAAAAGACTGATGAGAATACTGCAATTATCTGGAAAGTCTTACAAGATTTAAAAGTAAGAGACAAAAAGAGTTATTGGGTTGAGTCTGTTTATGCAGAGATTGGTAAAGGTGAAACTATTAAAGTTTATCAGAGACATGAATTACCAACTGCACCTAAGAAGATACAACCAAATATTGTTTTATCTACACCAACAAAGATTCAACCAGTTGATAATACTATCTACTATGTTGCAAAGTTCAATGGTGTGGGTGGTAAGAGTATTGGTTCCGATAGAGACTATGACCCGCGTGTATACGATATCATTATGGATATGAGAACGAGTAATCCTACTACAAATGTTTGTTTGATATGTCATTATGATAAAGTATCAACAACACAATTAGATGTGTTAAGAGAATACAAAACTAATCACATGTTTGTTGACCAAACAAATAAGAATATTGATAACACAAACATGTTAAAAGGTCAGAATGAAGAACATGTTAATAATGAACATTTTGAATGGTTAGACATCGTTCACTTACCACAAAAAACCAAATCAGAGAGTAAAAATGAATTT
>ERZ651776.4923-NODE-4923-length-11946-cov-3.134215_pt1 | contig 11946 bp, 7 predicted proteins | sample MGYA00514761_ERZ651776 | MGnify/ENA metagenome assembly ERZ651776 | reverse complement strand
AAGTTATTAGCACCATCATGAGCTTTTGCTGGTCTAAAGTCTAAACAATCTAATAAATTTAAAGTTCCTTTAGAACTATTAAATAGTTGTTTTTTCTTTTGTTCAGCTGGTGGATATGAATCAACTGAAAAATAATCTCCATCATTTGAATGAGTATAATGATTAAAAGTAACTGTTATATTACCTGTTGGTGCAGGGAATCCTGGCTTAAGCGTGACTTTACCATTATCATAAAAACTATCTCTTTGGCCATTATCTAATGTAAATCTATCTGTGATTACAACATTTGAAGCATCTTTAACTTCTGTGACTTCCCTAATATCATATCTACCTAAACTTAATGAACCGCCTGAAAGAGCTCCAGCTTTTGTAGCACCATCAACTCTATTCTTTTGTTTTTGTAATATATTTTTTCTTACATCAGCCATTACTTTTAATCTACCAGAACCCGGAGCAACTCCACTTACATCACTAAATGTTAATGAGGTTGAACCATCTGAACCAGAACTTATTGTAGGCGTGGTATCAATAACACCAGTACCTAAAGAAGCTGTAATAGAACTTGTATTTACAAACGTTCCATCAGAAATTGAGATTGAATTTGAATTTAAATCAAATAATTGTTTTACTACTATAATAGTATCTGTTGTTGTACTACCTGTTTTTAAAGTTTTAACAGCAGCTTGTGGTAATTTAAATACCATGGTATTATTACCAACTTCAAATAAATTACCAGCTGAAGCTAAATCGCCGATAAAGTTTTGAGTATTTCCTGTTTGGTTAACACTTCTTACTGAACTAAATACATTGGTACCAGACATGTTAATATCAAAAAGATAAAGTCTTAGTTCTGAACTTACAAATTCTATAGCTCTTGCTCTTGCGGTACCTATAACACTACCACCTTGTCCTGTTGCGCTATGTAAATTCATTGTTGCAAAGGTATTGACATCTGGCATACCTTTTACTGTTGATGCTGTTAACTTAATATAGTTTCCTACTTGTGCACTTGTTGTAGAGACATTAACTACGTTTGTAGAACTTGCGCCTCTTGGTTTTTCTACTGTTAAATTTTTAGTTGTATTGTTTTGAACTCTAAATCCTTTTACATAAGCTACTGATGGGTCAATACCTACAACTAATCTATCATCACCAAATGTTGTGGCTGCAGCTGTATCTCCAGCATCTCCATCAGCTATAATTTCAGCTGTAGTTTTAAAACCAAAGTTGCTTCCAGTATTTAAATATTCTCTTACATTAAGTTGGAATGGTTCTACAACATAATCACCAGATTCTTCAAATGTTCTTCTTGCTAATCTTTCTGTTAATTCTGTATCGCCTGTTTTATCTGTTTTATCAACAGCAGCTTTACCATCTTCTATTACAATCAATGTAATATAATCATTTTCTGTTCTTGAAGATAAAGCTAAAGGTTCTTTTATAAGGGTTGTACTTATTTTATACCTTTTTGCTCCTGGAGCAGCAGTATTTGGAACACCTTGTGCGTTATCTAATAAAGTAGTATCTGTTCCTGATTCAACTATAGATTCTGTGACTCTTAAACCTATAATATAATTAGGTGTGTTTGTATATTTGTCTAATATTAATGAACCAGCTGGAACATAAGCAAATGTTCCTGATATAAAATATACACCTTCTTCTATATTTACTGTTGAACCTAATCCAGTAGCAGCTGACGAAACAGCTTTAGCATATCTTACTGGTGAACCATTAGACGATAATTCTTCTCCGTTTGCAAATACTGAGGTTGTATTATTTGTACCTGAATTAGTATATTTTACATATAAAGTAGCTGGGTTTGATGCATCGCCTTTTGCAACCACTTCTAATACTTCAGCAGTGACTCCGCCAGTAGCACCAGTAATTGTAGTACCTACAAATTCTGATAAATAGTTATCTGCATTTAAACCATTACCACCACCAATAGTACTATCAAATGATGATTCTATTTTTACAAAATCATATTCTACATTTAATGTGACTTTACCATTTACAACTCTTGAACCATCTTTAAAAGCGTATTGACCATAACGGTCTATCTGAGCTTGTAATGTAGTTTGTAGTTGTGTAAGCTCTCTTGCTTGTACTGCATATCCTGGTCTAAACAGAATTCTATGATAATTCTTTGTTTCATCAAAATCATCAAGTGTGTAATCTGTAAAATTGTGTTTTACTATTGTTGTTGCCATAAATCTCTTCTCTTTCTAATTGATATTAGAATTCAATTATTACTTTAATATCTTCAATCTGTGTTGTTGTTCTGCTAATAGGATTTCTATTTTCTAAGAATAATATCTCTCCACTTGCACGGTCTACTTCGGGATTACCTACAGCATTAGATGTTTCTAATGTATCTGCTTGACTTGATGACTGACCAGTAACTACTTCGCCATTTACAAAAGCCTTATATCCTGTTTTTGAATTTTGATGGTATCTTAAATAACCATTTGATGTATCTTTTTCTACTACGTAAGCTTGAGCTCCACCTGCTCCTACAATTAACTCATCAACTGTATAATTAGCTACTGTTGCAGATGAATTAAAATCTAAATAACTTGTAGCTTTTAAAGTATCTGCTGTTGCAATATTACCAGCTAATGGAGTAGCATTATAATCTCTTGGCTCATTAATTAAAGTAATTTGTCTAAAATCATTACCTACTGTGATATCACCGCCATCGTTTCCGTCTAATTTAGAATTAAGAGCTACAAAGAATCCACCAAGTTCTGATACTGGGTCAACTCCATGTCCTGCTTTAGGAGAAAGAACTGCTCTTGCTGCTGCGTCTGAACCGCCTCCACCTGAGAAAGTAATATCAACAACTCTATAATTTGTTCCTTTATTAGTTATTGTAACTGCTGTAACTGCTCCAGCTGAAACAGTTGCTGTTGCTGTTGCACCAGATCCGTCTCCTGTAATAGTAACTGTTGGTGCAGATGTATAGCCTGTACCACCTGCTGTTACTACAGCTCTTTCGATACCTGCAGCCGTTGATGAATCTCTTGATGCTTTTTGATTTAAGTATTGAGCATAATCAGCTTCGGCCAATTGAGCCTCTGCATCTGCATCTGCAGCATAAGCAAACGTAAGTACATCTGCAGCTGTTAATGTTTGTGCTGTTGAAAGAGTAAGTACTGAACCTTTAATTGCTGAAACTGTTGGTGTACCACTTACGTTTGCTCCGGATACTGTCATACCAATTTTAATTTCATCTACAGTTTCTGTAAGTGTTACACTTGTACTTGATGAAGTTGTAACTGAAACAATAGCTTCTGAACTCAGTGAAATAGTTTTGACTGGCATATAACTATTTGTTAAGAATTTTTCAGCGTCTTCAACACCTGTTGTAAACATATATTTCCATGTATATCCATCAGATTCTGCAGTAGGATCTGTTAATGTTTGTGTAGGCTGAATACTTGAAGCTCCACCGCCAGCTTTAATACATTTATATACCTTAAATTCAGATGTAATGATATAAAAAGCTTTATCAAAAATACTTGCATCATTTGAATCCCAAGCATAATAAGAGCTACCAGATGTCCAAGTATGTCTTGGTATTACATGAGCAAGCTCTGTTCCAAGTATTTTTTTTAATCCAATAAGATTAGATCTTGCTTCTCCTAATTGATCAAGAGTATCTGCTGGAGTAAACGGTGTTGTGTCTGTAGTATCGGATGTTGTCAAAGACCATACGTCTGATTTACCTATCCCTACATAAACACTTGAGCTACTTACTTGTTGCTTTAACTTTTTTGCATTAGTTGTTCTAAAATTTGATGTTATAATTGCTGCCATGCTGCTTTCCTGCTTATTCTATGTGTACAAAAGTACTTGTGTTATATTTATTTATATCACTTGAGTTGATAGTTTCAATGGTATTTGCTCCTAAAAACGCAATTGTTTGGTTAGTGTTATAAAGTCTTGGAGATGTAAAGAAATTCTCTGTACCTTTCCTCTGTATATATCCATTATTTATAATGGTTCTAAAATTTGTATTTACAACTTTAACTCTGTGTTCTGGTAAGAATTTATCAGCTGCTTCAGTTGAAGTCATAATTGAACCAGTTGTTTGTCTTGGATTTACTTTTACTTCAGTAATTAGTGTATCAACATCATTATGATTTAATGAAAGGTCAAGTATTTCTTTTTGATCGGCCACTCGAACTTCATTATTAGCTGCACTTCCTAATTTTACAATTGGGTCAATAATATAACCATTACCAGCTTCTGAAATATTAACACCATTAATTTCTCCATCTAAGTTTAATGTAAATTCAGCTGTTGCTGTTACATTTGAAGAGAGAAGATTTCCTAAAGCATCTTTTGATTGTGGGTCTGGAAATACAATTGTAGGTGCTGTTGTATAATTTTTATTTGCTGTTCCTATAAACTCAACCTCGGCAATTTTACCAGCATTTGTATTTGCTGCAACCGATGCAAAGAGATTAGAAAAATTTGATCCTTCAGTGTTTATTGTAATATCATCTTGATCAAGGCGACCTTTTGAGTCAATTCCTATTGTCACTGTAGGCGCTACACCTGTTTCGCCAGATATATCAATTCCACTAAATGTTATTGCTGGAGCTGATGAATATCCAAATCCAGGTTCTACAATTGTAACACTTTCAAGAGCACCATCTAATTTTGTTGCTGTTGCTGTGGCTGTTTCACCTGTAAATGTATGTGATGTTCCTGATCCAAGACCTGTAATATCCTTTTCAGTACCGCCTGATGTATCTGAAAGTTTTATTTTATCGCCTGTTGATGATACAATATAATATTGATTACCACTGATAAGACCACCAATTGATGTTCCACCACCTGAATTATAAGTTACACGTGACCCAACAGGTAATGATGCTTGTTGAGCAGTTGTAAGTCTTATTGTATTATCTACGATATGAACGGTGCCTGAACCTAATGTATCTTCTTCGCTTCCATCAAATGTAATTGCTGATGGAGCTGCGATACTTAATGCAGGTACATTATAATCCTTTCCACCACTCCCTACTGTAATAGAAGATACCGAACCATTTGTCAAGACAGCAGTTAATGTGGCGGTTGTAAATCCACTTGGCGTTCCACTATCACTTGAAGTAATTGTTGGAACGCTGGTATAACCACTCCCTCCTGATGTTACGGTTGTACTATTAATCACTCCTGTTTTTAACGCAAGAGATAATGTACCAGTACGATGTATTTTTGCTGTTGTTGTAGGTAAGAACTGTGATACAAACATTTCAACAAGAACTGGTATATCTTCAGGTCCTATAATACCTGGTTGCTCACCTGGCATACGACTTAACGTTAAAGCATCTGTAAGTACTGCACCAGTTAATTGTAAGAAAATTAATATTTCAGAGAAATAAATAAACCCAGCTGGATGTACTAATCGATCAAAAGAGAATTCCCAATCAGATAAATTTTTACCTGTTCTAATAAGGTAAGCAAATTTTTGATATTTTAAACTATCTTGTAATACAATACTGTCAGATAAAAATCCTTTCTTATCTAAATAAATACCACCTTTTGTAAGATCGGGATCGACTTCCCAATCACCACTTGATGGTATTAATACAGAATCATATGGGAATTTAACTTCAACATCGTCATTAAAGAGTATTCTAAAAAATATCTCAATTGAATCTGATGAACCACGCAACTTATAAAAATCTATAATTTGTTTATATAAGTTTCTTTTGTCAACTGTTACTCCTCTTGGAATAGTTGCTGCAATTTCTTTTTGTATGAGTTCTAAATAATTTGTTTCGTTACGATCGATGTCCATTGCTTGTTCAATGGTATTCATGACATAAGAAGGTCCTGGACCAACCCAGTTCTTTTGAATCGTAGTTAATTTTGCTGTATAGTTATTATAAGCTGTTAAACCATTAACTGTAAATGTCTTACCAATTTCTGATGTTGATGTTGCAAGACTTCCTGGAAGTTCATTACCATTTGTAATTGCTACATTGACATCTGTTAAAGTAATTGTAACATTTACGCCACTTGGACTTGTCAATACTAATGTAGAGTCTGCACCCGTTTCATCAGTAAAAAATTTATTGTTTTCATTATTAACATCAACTATTCTAAACTGAGCTTGACCATTTAATACAACTTCACTAAATGTAAGAGTCTCTTGAAAAATAAACTCGTCCATATTTTGAAAGGTATAATAAGCTTCTAAAAATTTAGTTAACTGAGCTTTATCTTCTAATATTTCTGACGGTATCAGTTGATCAATACGAATATTTTCTTTTGTCTCATGCAAACTACCATGTTCTTGCTGAATAGCACCTGGAGTAAGTGTAGTTTTATGAGCCATTATTTAAATCTTGATGTTGTATTATATGATATTGAACCAGCTGATCCACCAACTGCGATTGTATCAATCTCAGGAGTGATCACAACTTCGTTATTATCGATCGATATAAGCTGATCTCTCTTTGGAGCTAAGTCTAATGAGTTAGGTAATACAGTTATTTTAATTGCTGCTGTAGTATCAGGTAAAAATTTATTAAGAGAAATCTTTCCTTTTATTACATCAATTAAACCTGCATCACTAATCACTGTAATATTTTCGTTATTTACTACCTTATATACAATAACTTTTCTATTGGTTGAACCTGTAATCGGTACATCACCAAAGAAATGATCGACATTATTTATTTTAAATGCTGATGATGTTAATATAAATGCTGTTGAATTACCACTCTGATAAAATGGAGCAACAAAACTTAAATTAAAATCATTTGGTGTTGTTGAAACATTACTTGGAGTAATATTTTGAAACATTCTTGGTCGTACAATTGTATTTAATATTGATGGGTCAGAGTTATCTATTGCTCTTGTTAATTGTGAATGCCTAAACACACCATCAAATTTATTTAAATTATTAAAATTATAATCTGTAATTGTATCTCTTACCACTGATTGTAATTCAACAGAGCTTCTATCTGTTAAATTTGGATTATATTTAAAATTACAATCAATTTCTAAATAAGTAAAATTAGTATCTACAATTTCTGGTGTAATGGAAACAACATTCTTTCCTTTTAATATAACACCAGTAATATCTGTTTTTTCTGCTGTTGTTAATTGATCTGCAAGTAAAGGTTTAATCGCAATATAAACTTTACCATAATCAGGTGGATCGTTATCTTCTCCGCCCCATGTTGATATTGAATCAATGTTACTAAATTCCTTTTTAATAATCGCTGCATAATCATCAGCTGTCACAGCTCTGTTTTGTGATATAAAAGTAAGAGGAGCATTAAATCTTATTGACTCCATTGTTTCTTCTTCAGCTCCACCAGCAGCTGCTGTAACTAATGATACTGCGATATTATCAAATGTACCAATATCATCTACCATTGTAAATGAATTTGCGCCATTACTTTCAATACCTTTAGTAGTTACGTAATCAACTGTTACGATATTATTATTAGTAGGTTTAAATCCAGTTACGCCATCTCCAAAATATACTTCATAATAACCACTTGGATTTTCTTGTAAGTAATAAACTTTTGATGTTGAATCTACTCCTTTTAATGTTTCAAATTTAGTATATACATCAAATGCTGTTGATTCTTCGTTCGCTTGTACACGTACGCGTAACGTACTTGTATCTGCGTCATAGTCAGAGAGTTGAAATTTCTGATTTTCTATATCATTATCAACTCTATATTTTAATTCTCTTGTAGTTCCTTCAACAATAGTGACATTATTAAATGTCCATGTTGAACCACTTAACGTAGCTTGTTGAGTATTTAATACAACAAATTGAAATTCTTCTCCACTTACAACTGTATTTAATTTAGTTCCTTTTGTAAGTTCTAATACTGTTGGTATAGTACCTGAATTTGGTTTAGTAACAACGATATTAACTGTAGCTCTTGGAGATAAAACAGACCTAGGAGTATATCCTAATAACTTAGCTCTTGTTACGACATTGCCTCTTATCTGAGCTGAATCTAAAAATGATTCATTTGATGAGTAATGAGCATTTAATGCATTATAATGAGTATTATAAGCTAATACATCTAATAAGACATTAAGGCCTGAACCTTCAAAGTCATAATCATTAAATTCTGTTTGTTGTTTTAAAAAGTTTTTGAGATTATTTTTTATATCTGCAAAATCTAGTTCCGTTACGTTTAAATTTGTTGCCATTTTATCTTAACCTTCTAAGTGGTATTTCAACGACTTGTTCTACGTTGATTCCTTTTATATTAAAAAAAACTTCTATAAGATATTCATTCCTAGGTATATTATCAGTTATATCAATACTTGTGACTGATACTCTTGGTTCATACTTTTGTATAACATCTCTTATATTACTTCTTAATTCTATGTTTGTTATTATCCCTGCAGGTTCAAAAAGTAATCCTCTGAGATTAGCTCCTAAATCATCTGCAAACGGTCTTTCATAAAAATTAGTTATAAGTAAATTTTTTATTGCATTTTTAATAGCAGCATCGTCTTTTAAAGGTATAATATCCTTACGTATAGGATGTATCTTTAAAGATAAATCTAAATCGCGATGAGGTTTCTTTCTAGATACATTTCTCGCTTGCTCTAAATTCCCCGATATTTGCTTGTCGCCTGTATATAATCCTGCCATATATCTATTTATACTCGTTAACTGCTTCCTTGCTCAACTGTTGTGTTAGGAAGTTGACTTTGTGTGTTATTAATTAATGTTTGTACTGATTCTGGTAAATCTATTGTTGATGGAAAGCCTATTACCTTTAGGTAATCGCAGAAACTAAATGTAATTAAATCAATTATTGCACCTAATCCTATAGCATTAAAAAAATCCTCAACCTTTTGAATCCATAGTTTTATAAGATATGTTTGCCATTCCTCTGTAAACTCTCTTGCTCTTTTTAATAATCTTTCTTTTTGAAACTCTGGTATTTCTACCTTATCATCGAACTCTCCACCCAATAAATCTAATAAACTAAATCCAAATATTTGTACCTGTTCTAATTCTTCTATTGTTTTATCTCGTATTAAAGCTTCTAAATCTATTTCTTGTAAACCTGGAAATGATGGCAATCCCAATGCGTCCCATATTTCATCAAATAAATCTATAAGACCTGAGAATCCACCCGTTAATAAGAGATTCATTTTCTTTGCAACTTCAGAACGTATATAATTTGCTACAGTTTCTTTTTTAAAATCAGCTGTTTCAAACTTATCCCATACTTTATATTCATCTGGTATTAAATCATATATACTATCAATCTCTTCTAATTGTATATTATCTAAAACACTACTTGGGTCAGTTAAAAAATCAATTATATTAATTTGTATGCCTAATATAGTTACGTTAAATTCAATAGGAAACAAATCATTAATTAATTCAAGTATCTGTTTTTGTACATACATTGGAAAATCAGCTGATAACTTAGTTATCATCAATTCCCATTCTATTTCTGGTATTTCTATCTTTTCAAACTTAGGGTCGACAGAACTTATTAACTTTCTTGTATCTTCAAGAGTTTTTTTTAATTCATCAATCTCATAACGATAAGCATGTGTAGCCAATCCACTAAATAAGTTTCTTAAATTAGCCGGAGTAGGTAATAAAACATCAGGACATTCTATTGCCGGCAATGATATACTTGGAGTTGTCATTATATTATTCTAATCTTACCAGTAGAAGTAAATTCTATATGTGAATTTGTTTTACCATGAGTTATTTTTATTTTTTCTGCGCCAGAAGTATTATCTAATTCAATTTTATGACCAGCTTTTGATTCATATACTTTATTATCTACTGATGCATCACTTGGTATATCTTTTGTACCATTTGTTTGAGTAGCAATTGAACCCATAACTATAGGGTCTTGAGCTGATGGACCATCTGCAAAGAATCCTACTACCCATGAACCAACTTCTAAATGATGATTACCACCATTACCTTTAATAGATGCTGATGTTGTTGGCATCATAACAGTTGCCCAGGGATAATCACCATTATTTACTACTCCATCATAATATCCATAAGCATGTACTCTTACTCTATTTAAATTTTTAGTATCATTGATATCCTTTACTTCACCAATGAACCATGTAAAGATTCCGTTTTTAAATTGGTCTACTTTTCGCTCAAACATTATTTACCTCTTATTTGTTCTTCAATAAATGAATCTTTTTTAACTTTAGCATTTATATTATAACCTTCTTTACCAAAATGATGTGTAATACTTGATACAAGATAAGCACCACTTACATAATTATCAAATATCTCTCCATCAGCGCCTTCTTTATTTGAAAGTTCTTCTGATACATCAGCTTGTTTTAATATTGCAAGACTAATAATTAAACCAGGAGCTAAGTTAAAATCACCAGTTAAATTAAGGTCAACTACTGTAGTATCTAAATTATTAATACTCATTCTACTTCTTAATAATGCTTCGTTTTTAGTTGGATCGTGATAATTTTTATGAGTATCAAATGCATTCTCGTTATATGTTATCCAATGTTGTTTAAATTTTCTAAAATCATTAATTCTTTGGCCATCAACTGTCATTTTATCATTTATTGGTGGAAAACTATTTAATCTCGGCTTATCATTGCCATATCCATGAACTATAGTTCCTCTTGTTTTAGTTGATATATCTAATTTATTTAAAACTGCTCCAAAAGTTCCTTTTGAAGATGCATTTAATTTAGAAACATTTAATGAAGATGACATTTTTTGTATCTTAAGTCTTTCTTCTTCAAACATTTTTTCTTCTTTACTATTATACATTGTCTCAGTTGGATTAGGATTTCTGTTATAATTATCATATACTTCATTTTGATTAAGTATCGCTGCATATGATGTTAAAACTAATCCAAATTTTGCTGATTCATAAAAATATATTTGAGTATTATTATCAAAAGAATTTCTTAAGAGCCAACTAATGGCTTCAAGCGGCTGTATATTAGGGTATATACCTTTTATAATACCTTTTGTTGAAGCACTTACTTGTAATTTTGAATCTAGATTAGTTTTTACTATTTGAGATACTAAAGCTCTAGCTGTTCCTTGAAACGCTGCATCTAAAAGTTTTTTATTATTTAAATACATATGTTTAGAAACACATACAAGAGTATAAGATTTAGATGCTGGTGTTGGTTCAGAAAAATTTGTTATATCTGCAATATAAAGTTCTAAATCAAATCCCTGTTCTCCAAGTTTTGGTTCAGTCCTTCCAATTATTAAATGAATTTTTTCATTACCAGATAATTTTAATTCATTTGTAAGGTTAGCTGTATCTACTAAGAATATTTCTACTACTATACCCGAACGATGTAAACCTTCATGAATTTTTATATCATGAATAACATTTTTTAATTCAACTTCATGGCCATTATTTGCTGTAATAATAGCTTGGTCAATACTATAACTCTTCGGAGATACCGATACGTTATCTTTACCGACTGAATTATAGTTGTTGCTCATCTGTTAAGTAATTCTTTAAATGATTTTACAAAATTAGACATACTTGCAGGATCGATAACTCTTATTTGAGCATTCTTATCATTTGTTTCTTCAAGATGCGCTCTGTTTGTAACGAAAGATAAGTTAGCTGGTGATACACCGCCAACAATATGGTCACTGTTAGTTACGGGTTTTTTAAGAGCATCGTCTGTTCTGTGATAATAGTAAGGAGCGTCAATGTAATTATATACATTATAAGTAGAAACTGAATCTTCTGATGATGCTCCTACAATTAATTCCTTAGCTCCGTTTGATGTACCTATGAATGTCCCTGTTGTATCTTGTACAATTAACTGACTTAAATCAACTATTTTTTTCGTAACTTTTCCTGATGCATTACTGACTGAACCAGTAACTGTTTCACCCATGTTAAATCTGCCAGATAAACTATTTTCGTGGTTATTAAGTACTTGTGGATTAGT
>ERZ651776.4921-NODE-4921-length-11948-cov-3.290793_pt1 | contig 11948 bp, 16 predicted proteins | sample MGYA00514761_ERZ651776 | MGnify/ENA metagenome assembly ERZ651776 | reverse complement strand
CTTTCAAATGAGGAACATATAAATTTGGATATATCATGAAAAAAACACTTTGGATATTTGGAGATAGTTTTAGCTGGGATTATAAAATTAGAAAAGAAAACAAAGACCCTTCATTAATGGTTGATGTAAACTTAGATGACCAAGGATGGCAGTATATTCAAAATCATTTAGATGGAAAAATATTTGATTCATGGGGAGAACTACTTTCAGAAAATATTGGATACAATTATATTAACCATGCCAGTTATCAAACTAGATATAAAATTCCAAATCTTCTTGATGGTTGTTGTAACGATACTGTAAATTTAAATTTATTAAACGAATTTTCTGATGATTTCAAAAAAGGTGATATTGTAATTGTTGGATTTACAGACCCAACTAGAACTGTATGGGTTAACCAAGATAATATACCAATGTCAATAAATGCAGGACAAATAGAACTTGAAAATTTTGGAGATAGTATAAATGATTATTTGATTCAAAGAGATAATGTGTATTGGATGTATGATTTTTTACAAAAATTAAAATGTTTTGAAACATTGAGTAAATTAATTGAGTTTGATTTATACTATTGGGATTGGACTGGCAAATGGGATGAACTTATAATTGAAAAAAATCTACCCAAAGATAGATGGATATTCCATCATGCACACCCAAACTATAAAGATTATAGTAAAATGATATGGGAAGATTATAAATCAGGACCAATATGTTGGGAAACTAACTTTAAAAATGCTGACTCACATATGGGTAAAGTAGGACATAAAATACATGCAGATGTACTTACAAATTATATATTACATAAAAAACCATGATATATTGTACTTTAGTTTATGGTAAAGAATTACACGATTTATATTTGGATATATGAAATATTTTTCGTATATTTGTATTAAATATTAAAACATAAAACTATGGGATATAATCCATTCAGATGGTACACACAAGGCAAGTACCGAACCAAACCACTTAAAAAATCATCACCACTTTTGTTGAAAATACAAAATGGTGATTTTGAATACTCACCTTTCTTTTTAGAATCAAAGGATAATGATAAACTTTATGATGAAATGTTCCAACAATATATGGAAACATCTCAAATTAGAGATATCAACGATAGAAAGGTAGAGGCACATGAGTATGCAAAGATGAAAAGAATCAAATCACAGAAGTTGATGGAAAAGGGAATTGAAGAAGAGCAGAGTAGATTACATCAATTAAGAGAAGAACTAAAATTAGAATTTGGTAAAGATTTGTGGAATAAGTGTTTAAAAAAACAAAGAGGAAAAGGAACTACCGAAGATATGTATTGGTGGTATAAAAAACAAATAGGAGGTTCTTATACAAAATCTGAACTTAAAATACGAGGAATTAGAATATGATAAAATATATACATTGTTTTGGAACATCATATACAGCTGGTGGAGGACATGAATTTGATGGAATTACTAATGATAGAAATGTAAATTCTAAAACCTCAGATTATGTAAGAGACTTAATGTATTTTTATAAAAAGAAATACCCTAATGAAGAACAAACTAGATTTAATTGTTCATGGCCAGGTCAATTACAGAAATTAGTTAATGATAAAATTATTGTTTTAAATCATGCTAAATCAGGTTATGGTAATGATAGAATGATGAGAATTACTAATAATATAGTAAATGATATACCATGCAAATACCTACTCAACGATGAATTTAATTATTGGAATTTTTTTGAAAAAGAAGAACATTTCTTTTTATTTGAGTTTGCAGGACTTGGTAGAAAGGAATTATTTAGTAATACATTAAATGATTTTATTGTTACTAATTATAATTTAACCGATAAAAATACATTTGAATATAATGGAGCTGCAAATAATTATTTTTATGATGATGTAGAAAAAACTAGGATTTTAGATTCTTTAAGTGATGATATAATAGAACCATTTTACAAAGAATTTTTGAACATAAAACCACAGATGGATAAATTAATTATGATGGACAATTTCTTTTTATCTTTTTTAAAAGAAAAAAAACTAAATTTTATGTTTACTCAACAACCATCTCATTTTGACCAATATATGTTTGATAGTTCACACTATATTAACTATTCATCAGGAACTCCTAATTTTGTAGACTATTTTAATGATAGGAATCTAACAATCGAAAAGGATACAGAAGGTAGATGTAATGATGGACACATGGGAATGACAGGAGCTAAAGAAATATCATCAATAATACATAATCATTTAGTTAAAAGTGGTTATTTAAAATAGATAATATATATTCAAAAAATAAAAATTAAATAATTATATATAAGAAGTTATGGTAGTAAATAAAATAATAAAAATGATTGATACAATGCAAAATGGAAGGCATGCATTGGGTACAAGAAACTATATAGATTTGTACTATAAAGAATATGGTTCAAAAAATAAATCTTTCTTAGAATTATATTTTGAATCTAAATTAAAATCGTTACATAGATTATAGATTATGGAAATACGAAAAAATAGATATGGTGTAGAAAGAGTTTACGAAAAGATTGATAACACCAGAATCAGAATCACAGGTGAATCTTTGATTAGTAGAACTTCTGAAGATGATGAAGGAAATCATACAATGTATGATTTTGAAGGTGGGCCTTGTTTAAATTTAGGTGGGAAAATATCTTACTTAAATTCAAATTGGACAATCACAAAGATAACACCACAGAAATATCAAAAAGAATTAGAATTAGCATCAGTAGTAATTGAGGTTGAATTGTAAATGGTGAAAGATACTGTACTCCATATCTACATAGGAAAAGATGATATACAAGAATGGACTCAAGGTATTGGAAAATATACTTTAATGCCAGCTATGTTTGAATGTTGTAAGACAATGTTAAATGAAGATTTAAATAAATTACAATTCGCTAGAGTAGAGGCAATTATAAGAGGTAAACCAAAGGCCTTTGATTTCTTCGTTGAAATGGAGGGTATATGGGATACTATTGAAAAGTTAATGGAGTGGGCAATTGAAGAAGAGAAATATGAAATGTGTGTTGAAATTAAAAAATTAGAAGAACTTTTAGATAAAGATAATACGTTTTGAAAATATTAGTTATAGGAGATAGTTGTACAGATGTTTTTGTATATGGTAGTTGTGATAGGTTATGTCCTGAAGCACCAATACCTGTATTTAAACCATCAAAAACCATAACCAATCAAGGTATGGCTGGAAACGTTGTTGATAACCTCAGAGCATTAGGAGTTAGAAAAACTGAACTAATCACCAACAACGAACAAATCATAAAAACAAGATATGTAGAAACCAAATCAAACCAAATGCTACTCAGAGTAGATGGTAATGATAAGGTTTCTAATTCATTTGATTATCGTAAGGTAGATTTTGAATCATATGATGCAGTAATAGTTGCGGATTATGATAAAGGATATCTAACGTATAAAGATATAAAAAGAATAGGTCAGAAATCTAAACTATCTTTTATTGATACTAAAAAAACAATAGGTAGTGGAGATTACTTCAAAGACTATACTTTTGTTAAAATGAACGAAGTGGAGTGGGAAAATTGTGTAGATAAGGGTGCAGTTTATTCCGAATGGAAAGAATCCTTAATAGTTACAATGTCTGAAAGAGGTTGTATGTATAATGAAAAAAGATATCCAGTTGATAATTCAGTAGAGGTTAGAGATTTAAGTGGAGCAGGTGATACTTGGATGGCATCATTTGTAATGAAATATATTGATAGTAATAGTATAGATGAATCAATTCAATTTGCAAATAATAATGCAACGATAGTGGTTCAAAAAAGAGGTGTTACTACAATATGAAGAAAAAAATAGCATTCTGTTGGTTTGGTCAATATAGAAGTATGGAAGATGTTTTTTCGAGAAACATAAAAAACATACAAGAATACGATTACGATGCATTTCATTTTTATTCTGTTTGGAATGAAAGAGGACAGAGTGAAAGAGAATTTGATGAACTTGGACTTCGTTTATCAAGTAAAGATAAAATAACTCACTTTGATTTTGAAAAATTATGGACATTTGAAAATGGATATATTCATGAGAACGAAAGATACAATGAACTAATCCCATACACAGATGAATTTCTACCATACAATGCGATGAAACTTCATTTTAAATCATTTCTTAACGATATTACAGCTAATAATTATGATTTAGTAGTTTTACTTAGATGTGATGTGTATTACAAATTTAATTTAGATACTATTATAGATAATATTAAAAATGATAAAGTATATGTATCTAAAGATTATAATTCTATAACTATAAATGATACTTTATTTATAGGAAAATCTATTGCAATATCTAAATTTATAGAAAAGTTAGAATATAACAAAACAAGTGCACACTCTGATTGGATACCAATGCACGAATATGGTAATTTAGATGAAATAAAAAATATTAATATGAAACAAAATTTAGTATATTTAGACAGATGAGAAAATACTTACCAACATTAGGAGAATTGATTGATAGATTATCAATCGTTCAGTTAAAAGAAGTGAAGATTCCACAACATAAAGAGGAATATGCACAAGAAATATCTGAAATTGTACATGATATAAATGAAATATTAAAAGAAAAACCAAAAGTAGATGGAGAGTTTATTAGAGCATTGGTAGTATTATCTCAAATGAATGCACATATTTGGTACAACGAAGATAATGCAAGAAGTGGAGATGACCAAGGAAATAAACTTATGTTAACTCATGGATTAAATGGAATCAGAAATACTGCTAAGAATAAGATACAAGAATTAGATGGTGGTAGAAAAGATTACAAAGTAGATTGTATTGCATCAGAATTTAAAGATTGGGATGTATCATGGTAGATGATTTTTTTAAATGGTTAAGTGACTATTCTAATGAAAAGTTTGTTAAATGTAAAGTTATTTACAATAGTAAATCAAAAGATGACCCATTTCACGATACTTGTATTATCAAACAAAATGGAACAACAGGAACTTTGGTTGATGAGGGGTTAAAAAATGTTCTTATTAATGATATCATTTTATCGGGTCATTTTGTAGAAACTGGTACAAATCTTGGATATTTAGTAAAAGAACTTTCTAGGTATTCAAAATTAACTCAATCTTGTGAAATATCTTATTGGAATCATTGTATGGCTCTATATAATTTGAAAGATACTTTAAATGTAGAATTATATCATTTAGATAGTTCTGAATTTTTAAAAGAAATTAAAATAACAGATGAAAGTGTTTTGTTTTTAGATGCTCATGGTGGTTCATATGATGATTGGAATGATAATCCATTAACAAAAGAACTTAATGTTATAAAAGAAAAAGGTATCAAACCAATTATATACATTCATGATTTTGCAGTACCTGCAGCTGAGGGTGATGTAGATATATTCACAGATGACTCATTTGATATAGATTACAAATATCCATTTGATTATAATCCTGAGAATGGTTGGAAATTAGATTGGGATTTTATAAAAGAACAAGTTAAAGAAATTTATAATAATGAATATTCATTGTCATTTCCACAAGATTACCCAAGTAGATGGAAAGAAGCAGGTTGGATTAGGATAGAAAAGAAATAATATGAAGAATTTTAATTACGATAGTTTGGATTATCTTACAGTTACACGAAAGTTATTAGATGATACTGTTTGGACTACTATAAAAGATAGATTTATAGGAGATAGTGGAAGTGGAGATGGTGTAATTGCACATGGTTCAGAATGGTTTTCAGGACTATTTGATGCTGGAAGTTATAAAATAGATGGAACTGATACCTCTTTTCATAATCCAAGATTTGTTAAATTTTTAGATAATTATACAGATATCTTAATAAAACCATTTGAAGAAGCAATAAAATTAGATAAACAAGTAATAGTTCAGATGTCATTACATCCAAGAACATCTAATTGTGATTGGATAGAAACTAATTATTTTAAACCATTATTTAAAAAGTACAAAAATCTTTTAGATAAAATGAGAAATGGAGAGGCTCATTTACTATTATTTTTTGGGTGGGAGGCAGATAATTTCTCTAAAGATAATACAAGTTTTCCAAAGAAAGGAAAATACGATAGTTACTATTCTATGTTTGATGCTGTTAGAACTTCATATGATTTACCAAGTGAATCTATTATTATTCTTAACTCTAATTTAATGGGTTATGCTCAAGAAAAATCTAACTATGGTGAGGATTTAAATCATGGAGAATATACTCAAGTTATATATGAAAGTGCATTTGAGTTAAATACATTTAAAAGTCAGAAAGGAAAATGGAATCCTGAATATACATTTGATGAGCATATTAGTAATCTAAAAAACAATGATATCAAAAAAATGTTAAGAATCAATAGAACTCAGTTGGGTTGTAGAGATATGATGTTATATTGGTTAGAAAAAACAGGATATGTAAAAGATACAATAGTTGAACATAGAGCAAAAGAAAAATTTAATGATTCTTATTTTAAAAAAGAAATTAATCCTTGGTTAAAACAAGATGAAGAACCTGAATATGATTATTATGCAGTTAAGTATTATTTAGATGAATGTAAAAAAATGGCTGAAAGATTGGATTTTACTAATATATTAGAAGGATTTGATTTTAATGAAAACATAATAAAACAAATTGAAAATAATTCACCCTATATTGCAAGTAAAGATGAATTGTTAGGTTCTTTTAGTGATATCTATTCTAATGAATATATTCCAATGGATTGTTATCAGAGAACTCTTTTTTCTTGGGTATCTACTTCACTAACTGATAGATTTGACCAAGTTTTTATAAATGCATCAACATTTCAACCAATGTTAAATTATCATCCAATTATATTTAATTCTAATAGAGAACATAACTATTATATGAAACTATCAGGATTTAAAGATTATTCTTGGTTCTCTGAGGTAGAGACAGTAGATATGTGCCCAACACAACACGAGAGAATGGTTCTAAATACAAATGAAATAGATAAGCTGATGAAAAAATCAAAAGATGAATTAATTAACTTAATTATTGATAATAGAGAATCTCTTGAATATAATAGAAAATTACTATTTGAATGTAAGAGTATTGAAAATATAATAAAAAAACTATTTGTAATTATAAATAAAAAATTTATAGATAGTACAGGAAATTTTAAAGAATTGTTATAATGAAACCAATATCATATGTTTATTTAGAGACTACAAATTATTGTAATCTTGCGTGTTCATTTTGTAATAGAGATGAAGTTATTGGCGCACTACAACATATGCCTTTATCTAAATTTAGAGAGTTGTTGGAAAGTATAAAAGAACATCCTATTAAGGAAGGTAAATTAATGGGAATGGGTGAACCAATGTTACATCCAAAATTTGATGAAGTATGTAAGATGTTTAAGGAATATTTTCCAGATGCTAAATTAATTGTTGCAACAAATTGTCAATATAATATTTCAGAAGGGAAGTCTTTAAGAGAGAGATTCAAAAATGCATTAAAATATACTGATATGCTATATTTCAGTATAGATGGTTATAAAAAATCATATGAAAGAGATAGAGCACCTGCAAAATGGAGTAGATTGATTGATTTTTTGAGTGGATTTAAGGGAATGGAAAGAAGTGGTTGTAATGTTGTTATTAACTATGTTGTAAATCCTGATAATGTTCACGATATTGAAAAGATTGATAATTTAAGAATTGATAATGAGTTAGAAGAACTTCGTTTAAATATTGCACAAGATTGGAGTGAGGATAAATCCTTACCAGGTGGATATACAAAAGAACAAATTGAATATCTAAATAAAAACTGGTCATCAAACATAAAAGGAAAATCTGAGTGGGATTTTGAAGATTGTTTTTGGGTTGAAGAGGGATTATATACTACTGTTGAGGGCAATGTTAAAATGTGTTGTATGAATACAGGTGCAGAGCCATTTGGAAATTTATTTGAAACTTCAGTAGATGAAATAAGAAAATCAAAAGATTTTCAAAATGTTAAGAATGGATGTAATACAAATAATCCAACATCACATTGTAAAAATTGTTCTTATAAAGAATTAGTACCAATGTTATCTGAAATTGGTGTAAAAAATAATTATCATGAGTAAAATAGAAAGAAAGTTCCACGGCACAGTTCCTCACAATAAATTGAGATTACATTCTGCAGAAAGAAATACATCTTGGGGAAAAGTATTTAAAGAGTACAAAAAATCACTAACAGAAGAAGATATTAAATTTTACCCAAATGTAAATGAATTAACTAAACCATTACAAGAATTTTATGGATATGATAACTTTTTAATGGGATTTGGTTCGGATAGATGTATAAATTACTTTTTTGAGGCTCATAAGAAAAAACATTGGTTATGGGGTAAAAAAAGATTAATAATTTCAGACCCATCTTTTCCTATGTATGATGTATATGGACAAATACATGATTATAAAATAAAAAAAGTAAGATATAATATTATTAAGTTTCCGATAATTAACTTTTTAGATGAAATAGATAATAACTCTGTCATAGTATTATCAAACCCTTCTTCACCTATTGGTGATGTGATTTGTAGAGAAGATTTAATTAAGATATTAGATTTAGGACAACCAACTTTGGTTGATGAGGCGTATATAGAATTTTCAAATGAAAAAAGCTGTATTGATTTGATTGATGAATATCCAAATTTATATGTAACACGAACTTTTTCAAAAGCATATGGTTCTGCTGGTACTCGTTTTGGTTGTATATTTTCTCAGAAACAAAATATAAAAAAACTTAATCAGTATAGAGATATGTACGAAACAACTGGTCAAACTCTAAAGTGGATAAAAACTGTGTGTAAACATAAAGATTTTGCTGATGAGTATATTGATAATGTAAAGTATGTTAGAACTAAAGTAACAAACGAACTTTACCATAAAAAAATATATTGTATTCCTTCTAAATGTAATTGGATTCATGTAAAAGAATCAGATTTACCTAAATTACCTGATAATATTATATTCAGAAAGAATTGTGAAATACCAGAAAAAGGAAATAATTGGGTTAGATTGGGAATTACTGATAATTTAAAGGATTACGATTGGATTTTAAAGTAAGAGGACATAGTAAATATAAACTTAAATTAGAAAATAATTTAGTTGAAAAATACCATCACACTAATGATGATAGACTGGTTAAATCTGCTTATAAACAAAAAGGATTTAAAAGTAAATTCTTTAAAACACCAAACGTTCTAAACATAGAAAGAGATGGTTTTAAAATGGAGTATATTTCAGGTTATTCCTTTTCTCAATTTCTAACAGCAGCATCAAAAAGAGATTTGGATGGTTTTATTAATAAAATAGATGGATATTTAAAAGAAAATCAAATTACAAATTATGATATTCCTATTGAATTGTTTATAAATAAAATAAAAAGTATTGATTATGATTCAACTTTATTATTATCTAAAATTAAAAATAAAAAAACTGTAAATGTAGGAGTTGGTATATGTCATGGTGATTTAACGTTATCTAATATGATATTTGCAGAAGATATTTATCTAATAGATTTTTTAGATTCATATTTAGAATCACCAACAATGGATATAGTTAAGTTAAGACAAGATACTCATTTACATTGGTCATTAAATATGGTAGAAAATGTAACCGATTTAACGAAAATAAAATTAGGTTTACGATATATAGATGAGTTTTTGATAAACAATTATGAAGTAGAAGATTATTATTTTTTACAAATAATAAATTTAATTAGAATATTTCCATATACTAACGATAAAAAAACAGAAGATTGGTTAAATAAAAATATAAAAGAATTATGCGAACACTTATAATACCTTGTGCTGGTCAGAGTACTCGATATAAGACGAAAAGACCAAAGTATTTCTTAAATCATCCATCAGGTGACTTGATGTGTTTTGAGTCAATCAAAGGATTACCACTAGATACATTTGATAAAATAATAATGGTAACACTTGAAAAATATCTAACAGGTGATGTAAAACAAGAAATTCAAAATAATACCAAACACTTTGATAATTTTGAATTAGTTGTATTACAGGAAGATACTAACTCTGCATCCGATACTATATCTCAAACTATTAAAAAGGTTGGCATAGAAGGAGAAATTTATATTAAAGATGCAGATGATTATTTCGATGTTAATGAACTTAATCCAAATCAAGTTTGTGTATTTTCTTTAAATGATACCAAAAATATAACACCTGGTAATAAATCATATGTTAAAAAAACAGATAATAATCAAATATTAAACATAGTTGAAAAGAAAGTAATTTCATCAGATTTTTGTTGTGGGTTGTATTCTTTTGAATCTGCAGAAGATTTTGTTAATACATTTAAAAAAATACAAATGGTAGGTGAGGTTTATATTTCTCATGTAATATATCAGATGTTGTTAGATGGGAAACAATTTTATTCAAATCAAGTTTCTAATTTTATAGATTGGGGAACACAAGATGATTGGAACAAATATATAGATGAAACAAAATAAATTTTTAATAGGTGCTGGTTGTTCATATGGTAAGGTTGCATTTGCACTTAACCAATGGAAAGAATATTTAGATATTGATGATAATACAATCATAATAGATTTACAAAAAGATAGTCAATCTTCTAACTATTCTGCTGATTCTATAATTTATGTATGTAATAAGTTAATTGAAAATGGGGTTGGTGCTGAAAATATATTTGTAGTTAATGAATGGACAACTTTCGATAGATTACATTATACGTTGCCAAGTGGAGATGATAAAAATTCATTTTACGAACAAAATAATCATAGTAATAATATCCATGTTCATAATGCAAAAAATGATGAAGAGGAACAAAAAATAAAATCTCTATTCAATATGAATCAATTTTTTGATAAGAGTGGAATAAAAATGCAGATACAAACCATCGATGGTTTATTTTATATAAATCCTGGTCATATCAATGTAGAGGAATACAAGGATACGAGTATTTATGAGTGGTTACATATGTTTCAGAAACATTCAGAGGGCAATATAAATGAAAGTTTAATCATTAATTATCTAAATAATATTTTAAAATTACAATATTATTTGAAAGGTAACAATATAAATTATAATTTTCATTTTATTAATTCGCAACTATCAGGATTTAGAAAAGATACATATGGAAGTTTATATCACGAAATAGTAAATCCAATTGAAAAGTGGGGTAATAAAATAATAAATCAACGAGAAAAACACGAAGAACATATTAAATCTTTAAGTAATGAGTCGGATATTAATAATATCTTTCCTGAATGTAAATCTAAATTTAATGAAATAGATTTTTCTAAATTTTGGTTATTTGAAAAAGATAATTATAGATATGGTGGTATAGATGAATGGACATTTTGTAATTTGCCAATTATTGGTTATAGCAATCATTCTATGAAAAGTGATGTATCTAACTTAGAATTTTTTATTGAACAGTATGGAAATCATCCAAATCCAATTGCTTACTTTTTAATTTCTGAGGAAATTTTAAGTGAATGTTCATTTATAAATCATAAACCAAATGCAATATCTGATATCAAAAATCAAATTCAAAGAGAATTAAATGGGAACGATGAATCTGAAAATGAAATATTTAGTAATATACAATACTGTGAAGAAATATTCAGAGTAAAACTAGAAAAGTATAAGATATGAGTAATTTAATTAAAAATGGATACGATATTTTAAAATTAGAAAATTTAATACCTGATTTTAAATGTAGAGAATTACAAGAATATTACAAAGACTCATTTAGGATTAAGAAATCTAAGAATTTACAGTTGATTTTGAATGGAACATATACTTCTGAAAGTAAAGAAGAAATAGAAAGATTGTACTCAGAATTAACAGAAGAAAATACTGATATTAAAATTTGTGATTCTGGTCATGAAAAGAATAGTTATTTTTTACAGATTCTTTCACCAAATACTAATTTTGATTTACACCAACG
>ERZ651776.4916-NODE-4916-length-11955-cov-4.559438_pt1 | contig 11955 bp, 7 predicted proteins | sample MGYA00514761_ERZ651776 | MGnify/ENA metagenome assembly ERZ651776 | reverse complement strand
GCTGTTCACTCCGAAGGTCGAAGTGTCAGGCAAGGAAGGGAAAATTCCTCTTTCCTGCTCTGAGCTGTTTTGACAAGTGATAGTGACAGGATGGCAACAGAATTGAAAGGTCGACCGGAACGGACCGGAACGGCAGGGGCACAGCAACAATCAATAAAACTATTTCGAAAAAAGAGAAAAATGTGGGTGGGGGTAGGTAGCATCAGTCTCTCAAAAAGCAAACTACTTTCTACTTGGCAAAATATTACAGTTCATCTGTATCGTCTTCTTCGTCAGCCTCTCCCTCGGCCATCTGCACCAGCACTACCGCTTCCTCCCAGAGAACGCTTCCGGCAGCATTGCTGACAAGGCAAGTGTAGGTTCCATCGTCAAGGTTTGAGACCCCCCTGACCTGATACTTTGCCGAGTTGGCGCCCTTTATGTCCATTCCATTCAGTTGCCATTGGTATGAGGGGGGCGGGAGGCCGTTGGCACTGATGCTTAAAAGCAGTCTCCCCCCGTTTTTTACTTTGTAGTACCCGCTTTGTAGAACTACCATTGGTTTCTCGGCAATTTTGATCTCACTGATGTACGTCTTTCCGGCAGCGAAGACAGTGTAGACTCCTTCGTCGTCGGCATTAATGTTTTCGACAGTATGAAACTCTTTGTTAGACCCTTCAATGGGGACGCCATCTTTCTCCCACTGAAAATCGTACACATTTCCGGCAAAATCTTGCCCGAGCGTGACGGTCTGTCCCAATTTCACCCACACCGGAAGTCGATTCGTTCCAACCAAAGAAGTATTATCCTTATTTACCTCCTCCTGAACGACAAGTGCCATGGTATCATCCTCTCCACCAGCCCGGCTCGTCTGCTGTCCTTGGATGTTGGCGATTACCCTATTATTAGTCTCGTCCTTTCGAATGTGAGTGTTGTCCCCTTGGCTATCACTGTCACTGTCCTTGTCACTGTCCTTGTCCCTGTCACTGTCGATGTAACCGTCACTGTCGATGTAACCGTCACTGTCGCCGTCACTGTCAGTGTAAGTGCCGGTGCTATCGTTACTGTCAATGCCAGCTGCACCACCAATGCCACTGCCAATACTACCGCCACTGCCAATACTACCGCCACTGCCAATACTACCGCCACTGCCACTGCCAATACTACCGACACTGCCACTGCCAATACTACCGACACTGCCACTGCCACCGTCGCGTAAGATTAAATACCTAATTTGGTCCAGGAGCCCGTTATTTGGGATTTCCGGTGCTAGAATTAGAGTAACAATTGTTACCAATACACAAATAAGTGCACTTAGTATACTAACCCTTCTTCCACCACCACCACCACCACCTCCATGTTTGGGAGATGGCGATGACGACGCCTGTAGAGTAGTCGTCGTAGTAGTCATCATGGTTGTGGTCGTAATGCTTCGGGGAGGTTTCAAGTTCAACGGCGGTTGATCTGGTTTCCTCTGTTTCCTCTTCCCCATGGGGCGGACGGCTAATTTAAAATTCGTTTCCTCCTTCTTCTCTTCCCATCCTTCCTTCTTGCAATTCGTAGTCATTTTATTAGTTTGCTGCTTTTTTACTTCTTCCAACCTTTCCCACATATCCTGCACGCTCACAGTCATTGCTAGCACACTTTCCTCCCAGCCTGCGATTTTCTCGACCACGACACTCTCCAGGTTGTCTCCTGGGTTGGCCAAGAGATCTGTTCTCAGCCCTCCCCCATACCCTGTGAGATAGTATGTAGAGGGAAAGAAGTTCTGCAAGAACCAATAATTCTCGAGAACGCTGTTCAAGTGTTTGCTGTGTCTCGGGGAGTTTGCCTGCAGCACCACCTGCGGCTGCTGTGGGTGGTACTGTCCAAGCATGTCGCCGTTCCAACTCTGTACCGAGCAAGCAAAAGGCAAAAGCAAAATTTGTGCGGAGAAGATGAAAACCACAAACGAGGGTAAGAAAATAAGAACAGCAACCAAAATAACTCGATTATCACAAAAAAGGCAGAAGAACGAGCGATAATAACCATCAGGCAACCCTAACCCACCCTAAATCTTCTTCTTCATCACTCGCTGCGCTGCGCTGTGCTGCGCTGTGCTGCGCTCACTCACCTCCAAATTGTCCATATGTCGGGCCCCTTCATTGAGTGCTACACTGACGTAATGCAACGTTTCGTTGCTCACTTTTTTCGTCAAATTAACCATTGGACGAACTGGATCTTGCAACTTGCACACTCCAAGACCCTCGGCCACCCCCACAACTCTTGCGACGGACGCTTTATCACAAAACCTGCCGATACTCTCAACGATGAGTTTCTGCACTCTGATCAAATGCCCATTCAAGCCTTCTGTATTCTCATTGATGATGGCCTTCAAGGTGAGACCTTCCCAGTCGCAGCTGCTGAAGAAACTCATCCACTTAAACAATATTTTGAGTGGTGTTAATGATTCGAAAAACGATTTCTCTTCTTCATGTTCCTGTTCCTGTTCCTGTGTTGCTTCGAAGTTGAGCATCATGAGCAACATGACCGCAATCACAAAGTCGTTCAGACCCCCTTCCTCAATCAAAACCCCCATGATCGGGTTATTCCCAGGCGTGTACTTCATCGCTTCGTTGATGCACCATGATTTTGTTAATAGAAGAGACCGCTTCAGCAGATTATCTTGGCCAATAATTTCATTCGCCTCTTGAACAAAGAGCATCTTGCCGTAATCACTGAAGTTGTTGACCCTAATGTTAACACCAACATTATTCACCAGACACTTAACTTCATCTGCAGCTAGCTGAACCTTGTGTATCTTCTGACCCCTACCCCCCAACAGAGATTGCCTGCACAAAGCCTCATTGATCTTCAGTAGAGCATTTGTGTTCCCCTCCGTTTCACCCTCAACTCCATTCCCATCCACGACCATTATCTCCAAAACATCATCTGCGAGGTAGCTCCTAAGAGGTGTGCTCCCGACCAGTTCGCAACGGAGATCACAATGGTGCTTTTCCAGGCAATCCTTAACAAAGGAGTAGATGTCCATCCGGCGGCTTTGAGACTGTTTTGTGGGCTGCAGCCAGTTGATAAGCAAGTTGCACTGAAATTCCATCCTCGACCGCGCGCTCTCCGCTTGATAAGGCTGGTGAGTGGGATTTTGGAGAGGGGGGACAGAGGGATGGGGGACCTTCAGAGAGTGCTGCGGTGGAGAGGGAATGTGCGAACTATTACTTTGACACCTACTCATCTTTGAGTCATGGTTTAAGAGAAGCAAATCGTAAGATATCTTAGGATTGTGGTATTTTTGTGGGAAATCAATGTAGTCTGGTGACCCTTTCAGAACATCAAAAGGTAAGTTCACAGGACCTCGCCCTCTTTTTTGTTTTGTTTTTTTTGTTCTTATTTTTTTGCTAACGATCAATAAAACATCACCGATACACTCCAATCACACAAGAGCAAGCCAGTCTGACAGTTTTTATTCGAGAAATTATCCCTAGCTCCCTTTCCAAATCAATCAACAGTAACAAACAACGGGGCCGGCAAGAACCAGTACCAGTTCTGGCCCCAGCTCTCCCCTACTAGTTCGTCCCATCATTATCTCGTAACGACCGATACGGGAAGTGCATCACATCACATACGCCTCGCTGCAAAATGCTTTTCAGGAGACCCCAGCACCTACTCATTACCCTCGTCATACTGCTCCTCACCCTCCAAACTACCTCCTTGCCGATCCATTCCATGAAAGAGTACAGTAACAAGTGCAAGTCTGTTTGCGAGGGAATTGAGCCTAAGCTTGAGCCACTTAAACCTTGCTCTCAATTCCGCAGGAACCGAGAGGATAATTATGGACACTTTTCACAAATTTGTGAGAGGTCGTTTTTTGACAGCTATCGCGCCACCTGCCACCAGCTCTGTGAAGAGGAGCACGAGAAGTTTGTGAAACCTGGCGTTGCTAGGTGCACTGGGATGGGAAGCGAAATGAAGTTGAAGGCTTGTGAGGAAGGCTTCTTTGCAGGAATTGACCAGACAATAGAAATCATGGGGAGGAATAAGGAGGTCAACGTTGAGGAGGTGATTTCGGAGGATGAGTGGGCAAAAGAGAAAGAAAAAGAAAAAGAAGAGGAGACGGCCGAGAAGTTAGACGAGAACAAGGGCAGGAACATTGGCTCCAAAGACGATGCGGCGCAAGCAGGAAATGATGCCCCGAAAGTGACAAAAGCCTTCCACAACGAGGCACACGAACGCAGTGAAGAATTAAAAACCCAACTGCTTCATCAAGTGAAAGAAAGTAGCACAAGAAGAGTGAAAAACTTCATTCATGTGACCCTGGACCAAGTCGAGCACACTTTGGAATTGTTTTATGAGGAGGAGCCAGCAGACAGCATCAACCATTTCTGTGTCGAAAGCAGCAATGATCCTCAGACATGTGTCAGGGAGGTAACAATGTTCATGGTGATGAATTTCCCATCCCTGATTTAAATGTTCTTCTAAAGGGCGAAATAACAACGCGAAAGAAAGTTTACAGGTTTTGAAAGAGAACATTTTAACAAGATTTTAGTTGACGAAGAAATCCCTGGTAATGAATTACTTGCCTGGCCCTTTTGATGTCAGGAGTCAGGAGAAGTGAGAATCAGCCGTCGGTCAACCGGGGTCCGGGGAAAAATGAATCGTCATCTCGTCACACGGGACCCTAGAGAAACTCATAGAATCCAATGGAAAAGACTTCCGCTCCTTCAAATCGTTTGGTCTGCTCTAAACACACATATGTTATGCTTACAACCACGAGTTTGTTGTCTATTCTGTCTTAAATCCCCACGTTCCCAAGCAGTTACTTTCAGTGAAAGTCCAAGCTCGACAACTTCACGCCACCACCGCTTGGCGTCATGAGGCGGGGCAGTTTGATAAAATCGTCGGACGACAATACCTCCAATTCTCAAAGGTCGCTGCGAAATGTGATGGGGTTAGAGGTAGACAACAGCGTGATGCTGAACATGGACCTAGAGAGTGTGAGATCTTCATCATCTTCTACCCCATCAGTGGCAAACAGCAGCGAGAGTGCTGAGGAGCAGGTGCACTCGCAGCCGCCGCAGCAGCTTGATCAGCCTCAACAAGAGCAACACAAACACCAACACCAACACCAACACCAAGAACAGTTCCAAGATCAACCAGAACATAAATCCCATGCTGAAAAAGAAATCTCTGTTGTAGGTGTCAGAAAGATGATTTCGCAATCGAGCGGATTGAAGAGCAACCTGGCTGAACTCAAGTCAAATCTGGACGAAAACCTGACGTCAGCAGCAGCAGATCCGAGCGAGTATAACGACGATTGCAAGGACTTGCAGGAGAGGTTTGCCACTCCGATCCATCGCCCAATAGAAAAATTGTCTTCTTCCCTGAGAAACCCCCACACTTTGAGAGCATTCAACGACGAAACGAGCAACAACAACTTATTTCCTTCGTCCTCTATATTAAGTCAACCGTCTGGGCCGCTATTTAGCAATCGGCGTGGTTCAATTACTCAGGGTATTTTAGACGCACTCAAAACTGCAACAGGTTTCGGCGAGAATGTAGATGCCATCGCAAACGAACTGAGGTCCTCCTCGCCGTCAATAATGCCGGTAATAGAACCATCTATATCGCGCGTACAGTTGCAGTTGACCCCTCCTTCTAGCTCTCGTGAACTTTCGGGTAGGAAGAGTTTTGGAAAACTATCGATAGATTCAATGTCGGCGGCCCATGACAGCAAAGGTGATGATCATCTCGGCAACGATGACTCGAGAAGAAGTAGTTTGAATCAAGCTGTTTCACCAGTTATTAGCTCTACCAAGCGTACGCTTGGAAAATTCAAGGCGGCGGCAAGGATGATCGGTCTACAGAAATCTATTCAAAACGAGCAGAGCGACACAATCGGGGACCTGCCAGGTTCGTCGCCTGCTGCTGCGGCGGCGTCGTCAAGAAGTAGCAAGCGCGCCAGCGGCAGTTTCGGTAGCCTTAAAGTTTCCGCCTCCTCCCTCGACCACAAGGAGAAGCAACAAGAAAAATTGCGGCAGAAGAAGCGCCAGGAAGCAAAACACGAAAATTTGGTCGATCAGCTCAAATTGCGGAAAAAAACCTCTCAGATAAAGGAGTTTCGGGACGAGGACCAGACGAAGAAATTCCAGGACTACCACCGTGAGATGGAAAGGAGGAGGGGGCGGATATGCGGCATTTATGTGTGGGCGTCGAACACTCGGGGGGTTCGCTACTGGGAAGTTTTAATTGCATGCCTTGTATTTTTTCAGGTCTTCTTGGTCCCCTATAGTCTCGTATTCCAGTCAGAAACGGCCAGAAATACATTTGAGACCGTCTTAGAGACGATCGATTTCCTGGTTGATATCATATTTCTCCTGGATATTTTGCTTCAATTCAATATTACCGTACAGAAGGGAGAAAAGGGCTACTATGGAGACGAAGTTGAGGTCATAATGGACCGAAAAATCATCGCAACAACGTATTTCAAATCCTGGTTCGTGATAGACGTCCTGGCTATTTCTCCCCTCCTCCTCCTTGGGCTGAAGGGCACCATCAATAATCTTGACTCCATCAAGATCGTTAAAGTCACCCGTATCCCCCGTCTATTTCGGCTTTTGCGAATCTTCCGCGTCATGAGGACGATGAACATGAAGTCGAAGACGATGCAGTTTCTCATGTACAGCAGGTACAACAACCTACTAAGTTTCTTCTCTCTGATCGTTGTGATCATGGTAATTGTGCACTACTACGCATGCATGTGGTACTTCATCAGCGGCGAGAAGACATTGGAGCGGTTTGTATTTTTTGATGACTCGTACGAACCGCTCTGGTACCAGATCGATCGGTTTGAAGAGCAATCCGGGGAGAATGATGATGGGAAAAATCTGCTAGACGAGGACTCGATTGTCGTCAACAACACTACATTCGTGCCCGTCCTAGAAACTTTCGATGCATATAACGAAGCGTACTTCCACAGCATCTATCAGGCCGTCTTGCTGATCATGGGTGAGTCGATGGATCTGACATCGAAGAAAGAGCGCATGTGGAGCATAGTTGGAATATTGGTCGGAGCAATTGTGATGGCTTTAGTATTCGGAGAGGTCTCCATGAGCATAAATAACTTCTCTGCGGCCAATAATTTATTCCGGAAAAAGATGACTGATCTATACGAGTCCATGGAGGCCCTTGGACTGCCCCAGAACCTCCAGGAGCGCATTCATCTTTTCTACAAGTACGTCTGGGACGAGCACCACAGCATAGACGGGCGGCCGGCAATACTCACATTTGTTCCCGAGCTTTCCACCAACCTGGCCAAGGAGATCTACCTGTACTTATTCTCCGATATGATCACAAAGGTGCCCATGTTTCACAACCGTCCAGCGGACGTTGTTCAGCACCTCGTATTGGCCGTGCAGACGCTTATTTATATGCCAAAAGACTACGTCATTGTCAAGGGCGAGTTCGGCAGCGAGATGTTCTTCATCCAGTCAGGCAAGTGTGACGTCATTATCGAGATGCAGCGGCTGAAAGCGCAACCACCGCAACTCACGCAGCAAGGTTCACGGGGGGGGGGAAGGGGTGCCAATTTTCGAGCAATTGGCCAGTATATACCGGGAAGAAAACCTTCCGCTATTCCCCGAATGAAGATCGACGAGCTCCATAGTGGGGCGATTCCTAAAAGTGAAGTGGAAGTTATCGAGAAGGTCGTAAAGGAGCTCGAGAAAGGGGATTTTTTTGGAGAAATTGCGTTGGTGACGCACGGTCGCCGCACCGCATCAATCCGAGCCCGTACTTTTACGGAGCTCATCGTCTTGAGCAGGGAAGACTTCATGAGGATTACCGAAAATAACAGGGAGGAGCGCGAGGCCATGAAGGAACAGATTCGCCAGCGTTATAAGGACAGCGGTGCGAAGAAGGCATTAGAGGACGTCAAGGAAAAGGAGGCACCATCGGCGGAGGAAAGTAAAAAGGGCGGCGATGCTGCCAATAAAAAATACTCGAACAAAAAAGGCCAGGGCGGCAGCTATGGAGGCAGCTCGAAGGGACCTAACGCAGACACCGATTTATCCACGAACGAAGAGAGCAAGGCAGCAAGCGGAGGAGAGGAATCGAAACCTTCCGCCTTCGAGAACAGAATGAAAACACTTGGCTCGTCAAAGAATCTAGCGAAAATGAACGACGAACTGAAAGATTTTAATTCAGGAGAACGGGAACAGCCAAAAAGGAATAGAAAGAAAAGTTTCATGGAGGTGCATAGAAATATGAGAGGCGGGGTGATAGGTGGGGCAGGGAACCAAGACAAAATCGACAACGAGCTCATGGAATTGAAGTTACAAATAAAATCTCTCCAAAGAGGGCTTTTGGATGTCGGGGTCGGCATGAGAGAAATGAAGGACATGGTTCGATATTTAGTCAGCGAGCAGAGGGAGGTAAACAAAGAACGCAGAGAGAGCAAGACGGATGAGTCGGTCGAGGTGGAAGTGGAAGGCAAAGAAGAGGAAAGCGAGGGGGAAAGCGAGGAGGAGGACGAGAAAAAAGACGAAGAAGTGGGAGCTGCGGCTGATGATGCTGATGTTGAAAATGGTGACAATCGTGAGAAAGAGACAGGCCAAGGCGACGATACAACTGGAGGAAATCTCCCGGGGGCCATTTAATAGTGTAGCGATTAACATGTAACAATGCCTGTTGCGATTTTTAAAAAGCACCGCCCGCAACGCAACCTCCCTTTCTAATCGTACACATCAATGTCATTTATCATTTAAATCATGTATCATTGCATGGATCATTGCATGGGTTGAGCTTGTCACACACACTCAAAATCAGACATCGATCAGACATCGATCGCCTCGTACTTCCCTCCCACCGTCTCCTTCTTCTTCTGTATGTGGGCAATGGTCGCCTTGTAAATTGTCTCAACCTCAACCTTAGTGTCACTGCTCTCATCAAGATTTCCTATGTGCTCGTTGATGAGCGCAATTAGTCCGGAGAGGTATTTGTGCGTCACTGAGCTGCAGTCGCGTTCAAAGTAGTAGAGATAGTGCCCAAGGATTTCCACGAAGAGAAGCACATGGTGGCTTGACGCCATGCACGCGTCGGCAATCTTGAGAGCCCGCTGCAAGCACTCCAACACTCGTCGAGGGTCATGGTAGTGGTTAGCCTCGCTCTCATCACCACTGAAAAAGAGATGGCTGCACAGAGTCACCATTCTGCATTGGTCCGGCTTCTTCAGCATCTTGGCAGCGTACTGAGTCGTTTTAGTGATCAGCGCGTCGTAGTCATTGTCATCAAAGTTCTTGCATGACAGCAATGTTCCAACCATCATGATCAAAGCCCTCAACTGCGCCTTGCTGTCAGTGAGCTCATCTTCGTAAATAATAAAAGCCTGGCTCATGAACTCGTAGCTGATTGCCTTGAACCTGCAATTATCGGCGGTGATTGCTGACTGGAGGTACAGACGAAGGCTCATGTCCGGGAATGTCGTTGCCATGGCGGTGACAATCTCGTGGAGGAACTGGAAAACCTTACGGCAACTGATGGATGCCGGGACAGGGGGGTCTGGGATTTTCACGGCACTGGGCTTGGGTGGCTTAGGGTTCGGGTTCCCATCTTCATCGGTACCAACTGCGGTACACTTCTCGCGCCACTCGGCCATAATCTCCTCCTGCTTTTGTGTCGCCTTGGCAATTTTGTCCTTCATCTTTGCGTCAGACAGTTCCTTCCCCTTTACCTTCTGAGCAAGGGCTAAACCGCTGAAGACCAAAGGTACGAGAGTATGCTTTATCCTCTTCACCCCTCCCTGTCCAAACTGTTTCCTGGCCATGCTGAAAATTTTGAACTGCAAGTCGTTGTCGTCACTCTTCATCTGGTGAACCAGGCGAGCCACGAGCGTCTGTTCCTCAACAAAAATAGAATTGCTGGAAGAGTTCGTCGCCTCCTCGTCCTTGCTGGGGGGCGTGTCGTTGTTGTCCTTTTCCTCGTCCTTTAGTAGCGGCGTAATGGTGGCGAACAGCTTCTCGATCTTTTCGATGCTATTGAGCTGCACATTGCTGTGGAGAGTGCTGCGAACCAAAATAGTCGCAACCTGCCTTCGGTTCTCCCAAGGCAGGTAAGTGAGCAGTTCACTGTACTGGTCTAGATCCAGCACCTTCAAAGCGAGGGAACTGAGGGGTATCGAAAGGAGCTCCTCGATCTCTACAATGGCAGACTCGTCAAGCTGCACACATATTATTATTGAAAGGATAGCAGGTTAGGTTAGGTTAGGTTAGGTTAGGTTAGGTTAGGTTAGGTTAGGTTAGGTTAGGTTAGGTGTAGGTGGGTTAGTACGATCGGGTTAGGGTTAGGGCAAATAAGGAGAAAATAGAGGAGAGGAGGATTCAAAATAAAAATCGGGGAAAGTGCGTTTCCAGCTTGCATTCTCACCTCGCCGGTCTTGGTCTCCGAGAGCACCGAGGAACACATTCCAAGACAGTGGTTCACGTAGTCCAAGCGACCTGGGTAGCATTTAAGGGCGAACGTCATCAGGGCGGTCTGGAGACGCAGAATCTCCGCCAGCTCCATGTTGGTTTTCTCCTCCAGGACCTTGGTGATGCAGTCGTTAAAGAGAGTGAAGGCCTTCAGCTCAGAGGGGATTTTGTCAGCGTTCCCATCGCTGTAGTTTGACAGCCTATTCATCATATTCTGCAAGATCGTGCGGATATTCACCTTCTCCTTCAGCGTAGTACAGGTCGTAAGGAAGGTCTCCAAAGTCGCGAGGTGAAATTCATCTGGGAAGACCTGTATGATGCAGTCCATCAGATAGCTCTGGGCGATGGTGTCCTTGCATCCAGAAACCTGCTCAAGCACTTTAGGGAGGATCGTCTCGCTATAGATTGCCGTATCAATTCCCTCCAATTGCGACAGACGAACGAGATTCGTTCCCACCAGCATCCTCAAATCATTTCTCTCCTTCTCCCTCTTCTTCCTCCCCTCCTTGTTCCCACCTCCCATGTGCTGCAGACGCACCCAGAGCCTGTTCATCTCGCAGAAGTTCTGCAAAACAAAATCATAGGCATCCGTAACGTCCCCGCCAGCGCCCTCGAACTCACTGCCTGTATCTGGGAGCTTATCGCGAGACGATTGGGAGAGGTAATTGCGCAAGAAAAGGCCTCTAGTGGGATACTGAACGCACTTCACCATCTCAATCAAATCCTTGAGAATATCTTTCGCAGGAGCTTCGCCAGACTTAATATAGACACTCCCAACGGCAATTAGAAGGTACAGGCGGGGCACCACATTTGCGCAGTGCTGAACCAGCTCGTAGAGTTCCACCATTGGCTTCCCAGCTTTGTTTAGCTGCGAGAAAAAATCCTCAACGTATCGCATCTCGTCAAGGACTTTCATATACAACTCATTGTAGTTCTTCGGAGTGAGGAGGGACGTCTTCAGCTCACGGAGCATCGTGTCAGCATGATCGAGGACCAACTTCAGGTCATTCGTGTCTTCGGAGACAAGAGAGTATCGTTTCGTTTGAGAAAAGGAGAGAGAGAGGGAAGGGGCAGGGGTGGTCAGCAACAGAAATAATAGATTGCAACACGCAAGAAAGCACATGGCGCTGGGTGGTTACTTGCATCACTCAGCGAAGACTTACCCATAGCGCGCTTCATGTGAAAGGCAGCATTCTTTACGCTCTTTACCGCCTCATGCAAATAGGCAACCTGGTCTTCCTGTGACGAGGACATCAATGTTGTATACGCTGGCGTTTTATCGGCTGTGTCTTCTAATTCCAAGATAAGATGGCCGGTGAGAGAAAAAAAAGCAGCAGTCAGATTTTCCAAGGGAGACAGGTAATTTTCGTGTGTAAAGATTTCGCACGTGCTCACTGGAAATCACCTTTTTTTTAACTAGGGAACTAGCTTCACACACACTTTAAAACCGCATTTCTGTGTTCCTATCCTTTCTCAACGCTCGCAATCACGCCATTTAATCCTCAATATCTCTTCT
>ERZ651776.4912-NODE-4912-length-11960-cov-2.887907_pt1 | contig 11960 bp, 10 predicted proteins | sample MGYA00514761_ERZ651776 | MGnify/ENA metagenome assembly ERZ651776 | reverse complement strand
CCCTGTGGCCGGCACACTTGCTTTAGTCCCCTGGTACGACTCACCCGTAGCGCAAGTCCTAGTGGCCTATACGCAAGATGATGGCAGGCTTGATTGGGTTGATCCTCGCCAATCATTGCAATTGGTATTGGCCCGACTTGAAAAAGCGGGTCTGTCTGCCACCGTCGCGACGGAGCTGGAGTTTTATTTGCTGGCCAACACCGGCGAAAATAGACCTATGCCATTGCGTGGCAACATTCCTGGCACGGCAATGCAACAAGAAGGCATTCAATACTGTATGGCCGATGACCTCTTTGATTGTGATGCGTTTCTCAATGACGTCCGGATTGCCAGCGAATTGCAGGGTGTCCCCTTGACCACGATCCATAGCGAATTCTCTCCGGGGCAATGGGAGATTAATACGCACCACCAGCAGGATGCCGTGTTGGCTGGAACACACGCCTTGCTGCTCAGGCGAATCGTAAAGGGTGTTGCTCGAAAGCATGGTTTTGGCGCCACGTTTATGGCCAAGCCCTTTGCCGATATCGCCGGCAGTGGCATGCATATCCACGCCAGTATTTATGATCGTGAGGGAGTCAATATCTTTGCCGATCCAGATCCTATCGATCCGCCACGCCTGATGCCGCGCTTGCGCCACGCGGTGGCGGGTCTGGGTGCGCTGCTGGATGAGTCAATGCTGTGCTTGGCGCCTTACCCGAATTCTTATCGCTGATTTAGAGCCGGCGCTTTAGCGCCCTCTGGTCGCAGCTGGGGTTATGATCACCGAGAGGTTGCACTGCGGGTGCCGCGATCTTCGGAGCATAACCGCCGTATTGAGCACCGCGTCGCCGGTGCTGACGCCAATCCTTATCTGGCACTCGCGACGGTGTTAGCGGGCATACATTACGGATTAGAACAGCAGTTGCTGCCGGGCGATCCTCTACCCCGAGAGGCTGATCTCTCGACTGATGAGACTACTTTGCCAAAACGACTCGATGCGGCGATCGCCTTTTTTGCTAACAGCGACATATTGCCCACCTACCTAGGCCCAGAATTCACAACGATTTATACGGCTATTCGGCAGGGCGAGAGTAATGCCTACCATGCGCAGGTGCCTGATGTAGATTACGCTTGGTACCTGCGCGCTCTATAGAGCAACACTGACGCTAATGATTAGCCGTTGCTGCTGGTCTGCCACTGGCCTTGTGGGGAGCCCCAGATACTTAATCGCTGTACCGTTAATCCATTTTTGCTTTCGCAAATTCAAACCCACCTGCTGATGCGCGCCCCTGCCGCATCCACATTCCCACACCCAACACAAGCAAGGGTATAAAGGGTTCAAAAGGCCAAAAGGGTAACCATAACTCCAGCTCACTCGACCAAGCGGCGCTCAGAAGCGTTGTGGATACCAGGGGCTGCCACAAATGGCCGGAGGCGGCCAATCCCAGAGCGCCCAAGATAATGCCGGTGCCAACAATACGCTGCGGTGCCCAATGGGCAGAGCGAGGGCCTGCCACGTGGCCCCAGGCAAAAATCCTCAGTGCAAATGCCGAAAAGCCCAAGCAGTAAAGGCTAATGTCCCACCAATGCTGCGTTTGATAATAAAAAACATTCCACCAATACACGCTAAAAGGGTAAGCCCATAAAAAGTAAACTCCCGCACGGTGCAGAAATGTCCACTGCTGCGGCGTGAGGCGACGTCGAAAAAAGCCAAACGACGTGAGGGTCATAGCGGCCAATAATAAGTAACCGCTGCTGCCTTCTAGCTCATCACGAAGTAGGTATATTTCGGCGTAATAATGTTCGCTGTGCGTTGAAGAGACAATAAAAATGAAGGCGCCTTGCCATGCCATGGCCATCGCAAAAGAGAGTCCAACGTAACGCCTATTTCGTAACAGCCATAGGAATCCCTCGTTGGGAAACAGCTTAAACAGTGCCGAGGTGGCTGTGACTAAAAAGATAAAGGGAACAGCCCATCGCACTGAGTATTGAATCATTTCTGCGACGGCGTGAGGCGACGCCAGGTCAAGCGTGAGCAGCTTCATGATCATAAAGCTATTGATAAAAATGGCGAGTAACGCGAATAAAAGCCACTCGTTAAGCCATTTTGAGCGAAAAAGACGCTTCGCCAAATGGGCTCTCCAACATCAGCACCGATTGCCGATACTCTAACCCATGTGCACGGCTGCGTGGCGACGATCTCATGGCGCTAGAGCAGCCGTAGGGCCTTATCGTGTAATGCGGTACTCTGGCTGGGCAAAGAGGTTGTCTATGGTGAAGTGGTTCAGTTCGTTGATGCTGTGGTTATTGATTGCTGCCCCTTGGGGGGCTGCTCTGTACGCCCACTTTTGGTTGGCGGCAGATCAGCTTTGGTCTGTGGAACAGCCCTATCGTCAACTGACGTCAGTGCTCATGTTGGCATTGGGAATGTGCGCCAGCTTTGCGCTGTACTGCGTATTATTTCGGGGCGGTAAGCCTCGATAACGTTTTCGAACCACTCGTCGTTGTATCGGTTTGCAAGGCGCCGTGCGAGGGCCGGTATTGGGAGGAGTAGAGTATGAGTGCAGCGTTAAAAGGTGGCGATCGAGCGTCGCGTGTTAATAAGGAGTGGGTAGCGGTTGTAGTGCTGGCCTCGATGTTACTGGCTGATGGCATTCGTGCTGAAATCCACAACGACGTTGAACAGTGGTATCGCACTTCCTACGCCGTTCTGTGGTCAGAGAGCCCCGCCGATCATATCGACGCCATTCTGCGTCACTATGCGCCACACATTATGACGCACACTGCGACAGGCGAGGTGCGCACTGATGCCCGTGATGGGTGGTTGAGAGCGCCGATGGCTGAGTGGGTGGCCGATGGGTGGCAATCTGCTGAGCTGATCCAATTGGATACGACGATCATTAACGAGAGCACCGCGACGTTTATGGCGCGATGGCGTGACGTCTATGTTGATGGGATGACCGAGGAGAGTTGCGGTTGGTATCTGGCAGATCGATTCGATGAGCAGTGGATGATTACGGCTTATGCCGATAGCGTTTGTGACGATGCCTCCTAAATTGTTTGCTTAGCGATCCCATGAAGAGGGTGAGATGACGCGTGTAACGGACAAAGCGCTCGGCATGAAGGCCGACATTACGCGCCGCGAGTTTGTGCAGGGCAGCGCTGTAGCGCTGGGCGCCTCACTGGCGCCAGGGCTGGTTGCAGACAATCCTAGTGGTAACCGACTATCCGATGGCGAGATGCCGCTTTTTGACTATCCCCCCACCAAAACGGGTTTGAGAGGTGCTCATGCGGGTGCCTATGAAGTGGCCCATGCACTCGCGCGTGACGGTGCGCGATTTCCTAACCCTGACGTATTGGATGAGCACTATGACTGTGTCGTGGTGGGTGCGGGTATCTCGGGTCTGGCTGCCGCGCATTATTATCGACAGCAGTTTGGTGCTGAGGCGCGCATTTTATTGCTTGAAAATCACGATGATTTTGGGGGCCATGCCAAGCGAAACGAATTTCACCAAAGTGGCAAAATGGTGCTCTCCCTCGGCGGCACGCACAATTTAGAGTGGTGGAGCTTTAGCGATAGGGTAAAGCACTTTATGTCAGAGCATGGCGTCGACACGGTAGCGATGCGCGATCAAATGACCTTTCAATATGGTCGTTCAGCGCCCAACAGTCCGGCTATGTGGTTTGATCGAGAGACTTATGGCGAGGATCGGCTTTTGCCGCAATTTAATCTGAGCCGAAAACTGACACCCGAGGCGATCGAGCGCATTCCAATTTCTCGGGCCGGACGTGACACCTTAAAACGTTTTTACAGCAGTGTACCGATGCTGTTCTCAGACAAAACTGAGGCAGAAATCGAGGCCTTACTCAGCGGCATAAGTTATCCCGACTTTTTGCGGCAATACGGCGGTTTAACGGAAGACGCAGTGCAACTTTTTGCGAAGGAAGAGCATGGTTCTTGGGGGCTCGAAATGCGTGCTATTTCGGCGACCGAGGCGTTGTGGGAGGGGTATCCCGGCGCCCATCTCTTTTCTGATGAGGGGTGGCAAGACGCCGCGGTTGGCTATCCTGTGGCGATGTGGCCGGATGGCAATGCCAGTTTGGTAAGACTGATGGTAGCGCGCCTGATGCCCCACGTAGCGCCTGATGTACATGCCGACAATGTGGCGATCGCGAGTTTTGATTACGGCGCGCTGGATGACCCGGGGGCGGCTGTTAGATTGCGCCTCAATGCCACGGTAGTGGGCATTGAAAATACTGACGCGGGCGTCACCGTAGATTATGTGAAAGCGGGGCGGGTGTTACGCGTTAGGTCGCGACACGCGGTGCTCGCTTGCTATCACAGCATCATTCCTCATTTATGCCCCACGTTGGATGTGGCGCAAAAAGAAGCGCTACGATACCAAGTGAAAACCCCAATGCTGCTGACCAATGTGCTCATTCGAAACAGTCGCGCCTTAGACAAACTAGGGGTTGATGCGATTTCATGCCCCGGGCGATTGCATGCGCGGTTATTTCTGTTCCGCGGTATCAATACCGGGGGTTACGAGTATTCCGAAGACGACGAGGGGGCAGTGTCGCTGGTCTTCTGGGGCTCTATCTCACCGCCCGAAGACGCCTATGATCTGAAAAGCCAACTACGAGGCTCCAGAGAAAAGATGTTGGCACTCACTTTTGAGGATTTCGAGCGAGAGGTGCGCACCGTGCTCCACGGCTTGCTGGGACCCGAAGGCTTTGATGTGACCGAGGACATTCTCGCCATTACGGTCAATCGTTGGCCACATGGTTATGCGTACGAGTATATGCAGTTGTGGGATCCGCAGTGGGCGCCAGGTGAAGCACCTCACGAAATCGCACGGAAATCCTTTGGTGCTATCGCCATTGCCAACTCAGATGCAGGCGCCTCTGCCTATACCCACGTTGCGATAGACGAGGCGCATCGAGCGATATCAGATTTGGTGTACGGGGGATAAAAAATCCTCACTAGGACGGCCAAAAGAATAATTTTTGTTAAAACGAGACATTATCGTAAAAAAAAACCGTAAATCGCCTAACCCTATGATTATTAGTGTGTTTAGAGGCTCCACAGATCGCTTTCCCTAACGTTAATTTTTGCTAGAGTAACAGTGCATCTAGACGGTATGGGTGCATAAAAATATAAAAATCGTTCCGTTGGAGGTAACATGAAGTTGAGTCGATTAGCACTTTTTATTGTCCCCGCCCTAACCGGGTATCACACGCCGCTAGCATTAGCTCAATCGAGTAACGTGACCTTAGAGGAGGTCGTCGTCACCGCCACTCGAAGAGCTGAATCGGCGCAAAATGTGGCGGTTGCCTTAACCGCGTTGTCCTCTCAGTCACTTGAAGACGCTAACGTGGTGGATATTACTGACATCGGCTTTCTTGCACCGAATGTGCAACTACAGCCGGTGAGTACATTTCCTGGCTTTGCGACATTTACTATGCGAGGCATAGGGACGGGCGCTAACAGTATTCGTACCCTCGATCCGGCCGTGAATGTGATGGTCGATGGCATGGTCGTGGCCACACAAATTGCGGGCCAATTGGACGCTTTTGATTATGAAGCGGTGGAGGTCTTACGCGGTCCGCAGGGTATTTTCTTTGGCCGTAATTCCATTGCTGGTGCCATTCAACTGCGCACGGGAAAGCGCTCAGAGGAATTTGGCGGCAGAGTGAAGGTCGGCGTGGGGTCGCAGTCACTGGTTCAGTTAGAGGGCGTGATTGAGGGCGGCATGTCTAGCACTCTCAGAGGAAAGCTAGCCGTCCAGTACAGAAGCTTTGACGGTTATTTTGAAGATAACAATGGCGGAACTTTCGTTCCTACAGAAAGGAACCCTTCAGGGGCAGATCCAGGTACCGCCACGCAGAAACAAACCGAACAAGACAGTATCTTCATTAAGCCAACGATCACTTGGCAGCCGAGCGATCGTTTTGATTTGACTGTATACGGACAATATTTTGAAGATGATGGTGGCTCTGGGTCCACCCAAGCCTTCGTGGTTCCGGGAGCAGCCCCATCAACAACGTTTAATCTTTTTGGCTACACGCCGCCGACCGACCAATTTGAAGTCAACCACGACTTAGTCGGTAAGAGTGATACCGAAATTGAGCAATTGGTGGTCGAGGCGAACTGGTCTGTGGGTAATGGTGTACTGACCTCTGTCACTGGTTGGCGAGATCTGACATTTTCATCCAGCAGTGATATTGATGGCACGCCTTTTTTGTTGATTCACTTTCCTGATAACGAAGAGGAAGCGAGCCAGTTCTCACAAGAGATCCGTTATGCGGGGGAGATTAATGACCGTCTAGACTTCATCATCGGCGGTTTTTATTTGGATGCTGAGCAAAGTGTGATCGAGCGCCGCCAGTTTTCTGGACTGACCGCAGGCCGAGATCATTTTGACTATAACCACACTCAGGGTGCATTTACACAGGATGTTAAGAGCACTGCCGTTTTTGGTAATGTTCGCTGGGGGTTCACCGACACGTTAACCTTAAATGCAGGCATTCGTTTTAGCAGAGAAGAAAAGGATCTCAGTGTCACTCTGCTGACACTTTGCACCGGTGAGGGCTTTAATGGGTGCTCGAACGACAAGACTACAGTGAGCGACGACTGGAGCAATACTTCTCCTAGAGTGGCACTGGAGTATCGCCCTAGCGATGAGCTCATGTTTTGGGGGAGTTGGACTAGAGGTTTCCGGAGCGGCAACTATAACGCGCGTGCTCCTAGTATTGCAGCTTTGGGTCCCGCAGATCCGGAGCAGGCCGACCAGCTCGAAATTGGTATGAAAGCCGATTTTGCGGATGGGCGACTTCGAGCAAACATCACTGGGTTTTTCACCATCTATGACGAAGTACAGCGAATAACAAACGACTTGGATGCGCTGGGCAATCCATTGCAGCTACTCAATAACGCCGCCGAGGCTGAGATTCCGGGAATCGAGGCGGAGTTTACCTGGATACCGACGGACCGATTGAAGTTGATGGCGGGTATTGGGTGGATTGATCCTGAATATAAAAAGTTCACAGGGGTAGATATGGGCGCTGCGACTGTTCAGGAAAATGAAGCGCTGGCCAAAGAGCTCGAATTCGAAAGGGTCCCAGACTTCGAATATACGGTGACAGGGGAATATACAGTTCCAATAACCGACCGCGGTGATCTGATCTTCCGTGGTCAATATGCATGGAGAGAAGGCTTTTACACTGACACCATCAATCGACCGTTACGTGCCATCGATGACTATGGCATCCTCGATGCCAGCGTTAGATTCGAGAACGAGAATTGGCGTGTGTCATTGTGGGGTAGAAATCTTACAGAAGAGAATTATGCCGATATCATCAGCGTTGGGTTCAATTATCAACAGTTTGGCGGCCAAGCGCGCACTTACGGTGTTGAGGTTGGTTATCGCTTCTAGCATCGCCGGGCATGATTTCTGAGAGCATATTGAAGAGGCCGGTTTATCCGGCCTTTTTTTTGCTTGGTAATTGATCTCGGCAGGGTTCCGTGACCCATCGCAGCAGCGTGACGGCTGCGCTCGCGGGAATCATCCCGCTCAGTGGAGCCTTACAGTAGCGGTCAGCGCGGTGCTTTAAGGGGCATTAGCGTTCAATGCGCAATAAGCCACCATCCCAATTCTCAGAGGCACTTCTCACTTCTGCATAGAGCTGTTTCAGACTGTCGTTGACCACGTAAATCTCAGTCATGTGCCCGCAAATCGCGGTCGTATCGAGATAGGTCGCTCCGCGTCCTTCATCAGTGAGGAAGTGGGTCGCCGATTCGAAACCCAGACTGTTGTAGTGCGCTACGCGCGCATCATGATCGCCAAAATTGAGTGCAACATGGTGAAAGCCACTTTCATTCGCGGCATACAAGTCGCGGAACGTGGAGGGGGCATCATTATGCTGAGTAACCAGTTCGATCATCACATCGCCCGACTGTGTATACGCTGCAGAAATATCCAGTTCAGCGGGCGAACCCCGATAGGTGACATTGTCCAAACTAATATGGCGGCGAACGAAAAAGGGCCCTAAGCCCCACAGTCGATGAAAGCGCTGAATAGCGCTATCAATATCGGTGACGTAATAGGCATTCTGAATAATATGATCTGTCATGTCGGGCCTCGGGAGGAGGTAGTATGGCGATAGTTAAAAAGGGTTATAAAGGGTTATAAAGGGTTATCTAGAGAAATGGTAACGAGAGCCTAACACTCGCCGTTGAGTCGGATGAGAAAAAGACTGCCGTAACAGTCGGTCTGCGGTGGGGCGACTCAGTCTTCACGGCTACACACTAGGAATCTGCGAATGTGCCTCGATCTATTTTTACGTCTCCGCCCACTGGTATCCCGATTCATTTTAGGGGTGAGTGTGTGCGTCGCCATGCCAGGATCGGCTAATACACTGATCATGAATGCCGTCATTATCGATGGGTCAGGCGCGCCGTCAGAAAAGGGGAGCGTGCGGATTAGTGGGTCGCGCATTGTTGCGAAAGGCGATCTCATCCCCCTCGATACGGATACGGTGATTGACGCAGCGGGCTTTGTGCTGGCACCCGGATTTATCGATACCCATAGTCATGCCGATAATTTGATCACGTCTCAGAGAGATGCCCTGACGAAGGTGACTCAAGGCATTACCACTGTGATTGTGGGGCAAGACGGCGAGTCTCCTTACCCCTTAACGACTTTTTTCACGACGCTGGAAAAGCAACCAGCGAAAATCAACGTCGCCGCGTTCGCAGGTCATAACACCTTGAGAAATCAAGTGATGCAAGCCGATGCCAACCGATCAGCCAGTGAGACCGAAATCAGTGCAATGCGAGCGCTACTGCGAGCAGAGCTGGCAGCGGGGGCATTAGGACTATCATCGGGTCTCGAGTACGAGCCGGGCATTTATAGTACACCGGCCGAGGTGTTGTTACTCGCTCAGGAGGCGGCTCGAGTCGGAGGCCGATACATCAGTCATCTGCGAAGCGAGGATCGATGGTTTGAAGACGCCGTTGAAGAAATTATTCATATCGGCCGAGTAACCGGTATGCCGGTGAAAATTTCACATATCAAGCTCGCAATGACGCGTTTATGGAATACGGCACCGGCGCTAATCGCACAGCTTGATGCGGCGCGCGCAGAAGGAATTGATATCACTGCCGATATTTATCCTTACACGTATTGGCAATCCCATATGATGGTGCTCCTACCCGAGCGTGATCCAACCGACCTGAACGCGATTGACTTTGTGCTGCACGAGTTGGCACCACCCGACGGTATTATCTTCACCCATTTTCCGGTGCGCCCAGAGGTGGTGGGCAAAACGCTGACAGAGGTCGCCCGCTTGTATGATAAAAGCCCTGTCGACACGTTCTCCTGGTTGGCGCAGGAGTCAGTGGCGTACACGCAAAAAACTGGCGAGCCTGGCGATATGATGATCGGTACGAGTATGACTGAAGCCGATGTCCACGCGTTGATGCTGTGGCCGCATACGAATATCTGTACCGATGGCAGCTTATTAGATGGGCACCCAAGAGGTGCTGGGAGCTTTCCCAAAGTAGTGGGCCGTTACGTGCGTGAGCTGGGGCTATTACCATTAGAGCAGGCTATCCATAAAATGACCGGACTGCCCGCCGAGCATATGGGTCTGACAGAACGGGGGTCAGTGGCCGAGGGTTATATCGCGGATTTGGTTCTGTTTGACCCTGACACGATTATCGACCGCGCCACGACTCAAGCACCGTATCGGTTATCCGAAGGCGTCAGCGACGTGTGGGTGGCGGGCCGGCGCGTGCTTCAGCAAGGCGCAATGAGTGATGCGTTTCCTGGCCGTGTCCTCCGACGTGCGAGTACCGATGGATGAATCTTCACACACCACACTTATTATTTTTAGGGGATGTTAAAAATCCCCTCGATGCCAAAACTGCGAGAGGGATGGTGGATTGGAGACCTGACCACTGTGTGGGTCAGTTACGCTTGCCCGGCTGCGAGGTGGATCTAGGACTCCCCGATCTGACACCGGCTGCGGCTTATGCATTGGGTGCGCGTAGCTTGGTGGTGGGGGTCGCGCCACTTGGCGGACAGCTTGCTCCCGAATGGTTGGCATCGATGCAAGGCGCACTGCGCGAGGGGCTCTCCCTTGTGAGTGGCTTGCATCAACGGCTGGTTGATATCCCTGCGCTCGCCAGTGAGGCAATGGCGCGCAATCTCGCGCTGATTGATGTCCGGGTGCCCCCGGGGGAAATAGCGATTGCCACGGGCGAGACTCGTACCGGTAAAAGACTATTAACGGTCGGGACGGATTGTTGTGTTGGCAAAAAGTACACGGCCCTCGCATTAGCCCGAGCGCTCACTGATGAGGGCATGAAGGCGACGTTTCGTGCGACAGGGCAAACGGGCATTATGATTTCGGGTCAGGGTATTCCGATGGATGCGGTGATATCCGACTTTTTATCAGGCGCTGCCGAGCAACTGAGCCCCAATGCGGATCATGATCATTGGGATATCATCGAAGGTCAGGGTTCGCTCTTTCACCCTGCCTACGCAGCGGTCACGCTCGGACTGCTGCATGGCAGTCAGCCCGATGCGCTCGTACTCTGCCACGATGTTAGCCGGACGACGATCGATGAGTATGAGGCCTTTCCCATACCGGATATCAAAGCCTGCGTTCGCCGCTATGAGGAGGCCGCTCAATTAACGAATGCAGCGGCACGCGTGGTTGGAATCAGTTTAATAACCAGTGCCTCTAGCGATGCCGAGGCTTTGGTCACGTGTGAGGCGCTCAGTCAGTCCACGGGATTGCTGTGCTTTGATCCCCTACGACATGCCATGACGCCATTGATCTCGTCATTGCTGTCTTAGCGCCGTCTCAAGGGCACTCTTTGCTCGATCATGAGTGCGGGCTTACCGTGCGTGTCTTAACGAGGGTTGTCCCATCACAATGAGAGACGTCAGTTTTAGATTAACCGACCGTCCCCCCGAGTGGGATGCACCATCGGTACTGCTATGATCCTGAGCAATCACTGCCTGCTCTGGTACTCAAGAAAGGGGGCTGGTATTCGATTGATACTGCGGTTCGGCGCAAGGTGAGCGAGACTCATCGTCGCGTACGATAACGAATACACTACGATGCAACAGTGTTAACTGAGGCAAGCGGGACCTGATCATGGCTATTAAGTCGACTATTTATAAGGCGCAATTAAGCGTGACGGATATGGATCGGCACGTCTATGACGCTTTTCCGCTGACCATTGCGTGCCATCCCTCAGAAACTGAGGCGCGCATGATGCTGCGTATTGTGTCCTTCGCGATGCATGCAGACCCTCATTTAGTCTTCGGCCGCGGCATTAGCACCGATAACGAACCAGATTTGTGGCAACGAACGTTAACGAATGACATTGAGCTTTGGATCGATCTGGGGACGCCCGACGAAAGCCGGATTCGTAAGGCCAGCGGCCGCGCGAAACAGGTTATTTTGTATGTGTATGGTGACCGATCAGTCGCAGTATGGTGGGCAAAGAATGAGGCATTGCTGCAGCGTTTTAATAACGTCAGTGTCGTACAGATATCTGACGAATCGATGCAGGCATTGGCGTCGTTAGCCAGCAGCAACATGTCATTGCAAAGTATGATCGAGGATGGACAGTTGGCGCTGAGCAGCGCCGAGCACGACGCTTTAATCGAAGTCGAGATGACAACACTGAAGGGTTAAAACAGTGCAGGTCGCCACAACGTGTCACAAACTACCTGAGTGTGCTGTCATGAGGGAGTGTATTAGCGAACTTTGCCTTTGAGCAAACGGTGGTATGGCAAAGTTGCTTATTGTAAAAAGGAGTCGTGCTATGCATTTTTGTGCTGCTACGTTACGCATGCTGCTGGTCACCGCGCTGTCTGCATTTTGCGCGTCTTGGGTGTCTTCAGCTGACGTGATCTTGATGGGGGGGCACATTTACACCGCAGAGGCGCAATCGCCAGCCG
>ERZ651776.4911-NODE-4911-length-11960-cov-3.313389_pt1 | contig 11960 bp, 11 predicted proteins | sample MGYA00514761_ERZ651776 | MGnify/ENA metagenome assembly ERZ651776 | reverse complement strand
CACTGATCCGTAAAATGCCCCAAGGCCGGAGTCACTGTTATACCAACTGATCCACGCCAACCCGGGCTGCGCGCCTTGCGGATTTGCAAACCGGTGCAAGGCCACATCATCGGCCCAGGCGCGGCCCCTGTTTTCAGACGACAACAATTGTTGAAATCCAGTCCCCGCGCGGGTTTGAAAGATCAGATGAAAACGCTGGTCCGGTGCCGCCTCTGCCAACATATTGGACAAGGACGCAATATGGGCCGACACAGGTGTTGCATCGGAAATGCGCGCATGGGCAAAATTTTCGGGCGCGCCATAATCATCAGCGGCTGATTGTGAATATGTCACCTGAAGTGTGTCGGGACTCATTACCACTGGGACAGAAGAAAGGGCTGCATGGGCAGGCAAGACAGCGCGATGTAACTCCGATTGACCCCAAATCGCAACCACATGACCCGCAGACACCTGCCCGCCGGACACGACGTTCCCCTCTGCCCCTTCGATGCGAATTTCAGGACGTACCCAACCTGCACTGCGCGACAAGGGGCCAAGCATTCCGGCCCAAATGCCGGATTCGTCAGCCTGCGCGATGTGCGTCCACGCGGATGTCTCGCCAGACGCTTGCCTGAAGCGGCCCTCGATCGTGGCGCCCGCCGGCGCATCGCCCGAAAGAGGCACCTGTGCTGCATCGCGTCCGCGTGCAGACCCACTGTCAAAAATAACAAAGTCGCGGGCGAACGGATCAAGCTTCAGCGCGGTTTGCGCCTGTGCGCCCCCTGCCATGGCAAGCGACAAACACAGCATAAAGCCGGCCACCAGAATGCGCGCAATGGCGAAGTCACCGATTTTCATTAGAGCCGCCTTATTCTCATGCATATCAACCAAAACTAGAAAGTTGTATCGCCGTTGCGGTAAATCGCGGGGCGTACGACCACATCCCCACCGCGCAACCATTGACTGATGTGATGGTAAAGTTCAACACAAGGGAGGGCAACAACAAGCCCGTTGAGCCGAAAAGGAATATGCCCGTGGAAACCGATCTGACAGACGCTTTAGCGATGGAGGCTTGGGTTGCAGGCCTAGAACAGCAGGCAATCGGAACGGAAATCGGCACCAATGTCGGCTTCTTTTCCGGCAACCGCGCGAACAACATTGTCCTGTTCATCAACCAGATGAAGGGCGCGCGGCCATGGGATGATCCGGCTGATACCGGCCAGCTTATCTATGATGAAAATGGCTATCCGACCAATGTACCTGGCGGCTATGTCGTGTCCCAGCTGTTGGTCAGATCGTCAGACGTGGCAGATATCGCCCCACATACCGGTCGGTTTCGTCTTTATGGTGAAGGCTTTGGCGTCTTTTCCTTGATAGGCGAGCCGCAGGGGACGATTGCCGACAAGATCCGCACCGATCTTTTGCCAATCGAAACCATCGGTGGAGTGGATTATTGGTATCTGGATTTTGACTTTTCCATAGGCAACGAGGATATCGGTCAACTGCGCATGCAAATCAACAGCGTTCAAACCGGCGCGCATCTGCGGTCGCTGTCCTTGGTGCACCACAGTCATTTATCGGACTACCGCGCTGGCGAAGTTTTCGCCCCCGAACTGGTTGATGATCTGGATATCTACACGGCCCTGCGTTTTATGGACTGGATGCGGGCCAACAAAATTGAAGAAGATGGCAATGGGTGGGGCGAAGAGGGATCGCGGTGGACATCGCCGACCCCTGACCGGCGCTATATCACGCCGGATTATTTTACTTTCAACACGCAAGCAGGCGGCGCACGCAACGAAGGGCGCTTTGATGCCAGTGTCCCGATTGAGTACATCGTACGACTGGCAAACGAGGTGGACGCCGATCCGTGGATTAGCCTGCCCGTGGACATAACGGACGCACGCGCGAGGGCCATCGGCGATTATGTAGCGGAGAACCTAGAAGACGATCTGATCGCTCGCTGGGAGTATGGCAACGAGTTGTTTAACAGTTCCATAGGGTTTGAGGGCTACCGCTATGTCGTTCAGATGGCGCAAAGTACCTTTCGGAATTACAAAGAAGAAGGGCCTTGGGCTGCTGTTGAATGGGCGGCCTACCGCAGTCCGCAAGTCTACGCTGTCCTGAAAGACAGCTTTGACGGGCGCAATCGAGAGGCACGTTTCGTGGCACCTGGCTGGGCGTTTTCAGGTTCATTGCGTTCTGATGGAAGTCTCGCAGATGGCTATCTAGTGCGTTACTTCAACGCCGAGCAATCGCGGCGGATGCAAGACAACACGCCGCTTCCGCTGGAACTAGTTACGGATTATTCAATCGCGCTGTATTTCGGCGGCACGCTGGATGAACGCCGTCCAGACGGGGTGTTGGTCGAACATATCATTCAGACAGTTTCCGGCGCGGATGCACAGGCACAGAAAGCAGCCGACTGGCTGTTGTTCGGGGTCGATTCCGAAAGCACAATCAGCGTCACGCCCGACAATCTAGAGGATGTCGGCGCACCCGTATTTTGGTCAAATGACCTTGATATTGGCGTCACTGGCTTAATCAAAGATGACGTCGACGCGGGGCTTGATCCATTGCGTGAACTGCCGCGGGTTTTGCGCCTAGACGGCGCGGCCTTGCAATATCGAGGTGTGAATGCGCGCCGTTGGTCGGACGTATTGGTTTTTGACGCCCCCCCGCCCGTGACGCTTAATGATATGATAGAGGCCACGCAGCTGGTCGGCTATGGTGGCACGCTGTTTGGTGAAATTTACCATGGCCCACGGTCCAGTCTTGCTCTTAGCACGACGTTCCGGCTGGATGCCCATTCAGATTATGCCCGCGCACTTGGCCTGAATTTTGTGGCCTATGAAGGTGGCAGCCACGTGGCGTATCCAACTGAGCGTAGTTTTGACATGTTCGAAGCCTTTAACACCGGGACTGCGGGCGCGCGGGTCTTGTCAAAATGGCTCGAGATTGTGAGCGAAAAGGGCATTGACGAATACCTTCATTGGATGTCGCACAGCCGGACCAGCGGGAATGATTGGTGGGGTATTCAAGACTATATTGGCCAGAATGTGTCGAAAGTGCCTGACGCGATGGTGATCAGAAGCGCCGCTGGTGCTTATGATCCAAATATTTCGATGGGGTTCACGGGCCCGTTGCGCAACGCGCAAAGCGTAACGACCACGATCACCGGACAATTGATCGCCAACATGGCTGTTGCATGGAACCCCAGTTCGGCGTGGGTTGCCCTACCAGATGGGGGTATCCAAGAACAGGCAGGCACCAACGAACAGTTGCGCCTGTCGCAGCTCATTCCTGTCACATCTGAATCGAATTACAGCGTCGAAATGGACGTTGGTCTGACTGGGGTCGATACGACGCAATTGCGCGTCGTGGCACGTGCATTGGGAGGCGAAGTGAGCGAGGTCGCCCGCTGGCAAGGCGACGTCACAAACGGGTCACGGGTTGTCATCAACCTTGATACGCTCAACGAGAGCCACGATCGTTTGGACCTTGTGGTGCAGCGTGTTGGCAACGATCGCAGCGGAGTGGTGACAGTGCGCAACACCAACGTGATCGCTGATGCGCCGTAAGGAACACACGTGACGATACCGCACGCTCTTCTTGGCAGCACGGCGCTGTTGGTCCTTGGCCTGCTTGCGGTCTGGAGCGCGGTTGTCATCATGCCCCGCAGTGACAATACGGTGCAGGATGAATTGATGGCGCCGTGGACCAACGGTACGACGCCCCGACGGATCGTTGCGTTTGGCACGTCGCTGACCGACGGCAATGATTGGCCGGACCGCTTGGCAGAAAACCTGACAGTGTGTTTTGCCCACCCCGTGGAGGTTCTGCGAGTCGCAAAACCCGGTGCGGGATCAACCTGGGGGCTTGAGGCTGTTTTTCAGGTGATCGCGCTCTCCCCGGATGTGGTGCTGATGGAATTTGCGATCAATGACGCCGATCTGCGCGACGGTGTAGGGCTTTCGCAATCTGCGGAACAGCATATTGAAATTGCATCAGATTTGCAGGCCGCTCTCCCTGATGCGCAGATTGTTTTGATGACGACGTCGCCGGCATTCGGGCTTCGCCGCTGGGCGCGCCCACGACTGCCAGAGTATTACGATCAGGTGATCGTCGTGGCCCAAACAACGGGGGTGGCGGTCATGGATTTCTACCCGCGCTGGCGCGAAAATGATCTTCGCGAGGCATTTGCCGATGGGCTGCATCCGAACGACAGTGCGACATCCCAAATCATGGATAGCGTGCTGCTTGATGGTTTTGCACGCGCGACAGGGCGCGAGTGTGGCTTAGTCTTGGGGGAGAGCGATTGACGCTCGGAGGCCGCGATGGTTTGACCCCAAATCTCCACCCCAAGGCGTAATATCAGCCAGCGCAGTGCCGCCACGCAACAAGATGTGATCGATAGGCAGACCAAGCGCACCCGCCTGCGCCGGCCATGTGCCGATGGGAAAACGCGCATGTTCCAACCCGAAGTTCTGTTCGAAATGTCGCATCCGGCGACTCCATGGAGCGGCGTTGAAATCGCCGATTAGGATGGTTGGTGGGATCGTTTCGGACTCAAGTGCAGCCTCGAGCGCTTCGACCTCGGTTCCTGCAAATCCGGCGAACCACGGCTTAACCATGTGCACAGCAAGAAGATGGACCGGGGCCCGGTCTGGCCGTTCGATGACCACGCGAGCGAACCGTTCTCGCCCCGACGGCAAATCGCGGAGGCGCGACGTGCCGAGCGGAACCCGTGACAGGATCAACAAGCCGCAATTTTGATCTTCGTCCTCGCACCCTAAACGGTACGGATGGCTGTCTGACATCAGTTCCGGAATACTGCGTGCAGGGGTGGCTTCTGCCAGAACGATGATGTCCACATCTGCTTGGCGCAGGGCATCGGCAATCGTTTCTGGCGATGTATCGTTGGTTTCCAACATATTGAACCACACGAGGCTAAGATCCCCGGTGTCTGCCTGTGGCGCAATCCGGGAGGCATAATCGACGATCATTGCCACCGTTATCAAGACCGCGCCGCCTGCCCCCAGCAAAGCCAGTTTGGCCTGCCCCAAGCCAAGCAGGATCACAACAAGAACCATCGAAAACCCGATCAGGTAGGGACGCATACTGTCGAAAATGCGGGTTTGAACGGAAAGAAACTGCCCGGCGCTATCTGGCACCTTATGACTGAATGCGGCAAGCGCAAGTGTGAGCACGAGTCCGAAAAGAACAATTCCGATTAGACGTTCGCCCCACATGTCAGGCACCTGAACTGTCGCGCTGCGCCACCACGCGAGCAGGGCTGCCCACGAGGACAGAGAAGGCCGGAAACTGCCCTGATACGACGGAATGAGCGCCGACAATGCAGCCTTCGCCCAACGTTGTGCCCAGCAGGATCGTCGCACCTCGACCGATCCAACAGTCCGCGCCAATCTCGATATCGGCCTCGTCCATCGCCTGATCGGTTACGGGTGCGCCTTCGTTGTAGCGATACGTCGTGGCCGTCACCATAACATCAGGCGCAAAAAGAGTGTCGCGTGCAATGGTCACGCGGGCCCTGTCCGGCCCTGCCCAAATCTGGCAATAGGCCCCGATTGTGACGTTATCACCAATTTTGATATTCTGCGCATTGGCGAAGCCAGAATTCGGCGCGATATTCGCCGACGCAGACACCTGCGCCTTTCGGAGCTCTTGCACGTGGGTGTAATTGTAGAAATTCATCACCTTGATGAAATGCGCCCATGCCCTCGGGTCCAATGTTGAACAAAAAAGACGCAACAAACGCTGCGAACGGGTTTTTCGAACCTTTTGTACCGCGCCGGGGCCGGTTATGGGGGCCAGATTTGTCAACTCAGTATCCCTTTAGCCAGTCTTCGCGGTCCTGCCAGATTGCCGCCCATTTCGCTGCTGCGTCTTTCTTTTTACCCGTTGTGCGGGCGACAAGCCCGAGTACCAAGGCACGTGATCCGGCCCAGACCGCGATCATCACCCGCCCAAACGGAACGTGCGCTGGCGGCCAGTGGTCGCGGATCAACGTCATCCGCGCCTTGGCGATCATTGAATACTTGCGCGGCTGCGCCTTAGAGGACGCCCCGACCAAGTGCATAATCTGCGCGTCCGGTGTCACCATTGGCTGATACCCCAACGCCTTGGCGCGCAAACACAAGTCGGCCTCTTCGCCGTACATGAAATAGCGCAAGTTGAATCCGCCCAGCTTATCCCAAAGCTTGCGTGGCACCATCATGAAGCACCCCACAACGATATCGACTTCGCGCACGGTATCACGTTGCCAACCACCCATGGCTTCGGGGTTGAAGAACGCTGACTTGGGAAAGACCGAACTTAGCCCTGTGGCCGAGCAGAACGCGGACCATGGCGTAATTCTCATCCAGCAGGACGCGATGTTGAGCGAACCGTCACGAAACACCGTGCGCCCGCCCGTGATCCCGGCCTGCGAATGTGCCTTGGAAAAGGCCATCAGATTGTCGACAGCGCCAGCATGACATTCCGTGTCCGGGTTCAAAAGCAACAGCCAGTCCGTCGTGGCCTTTGCTGCCACAAGGTTGTTTGCCTTGGCAAACCCAAGATTCTCAGGCGAGGCAATGACCTCGACCTGCGGAAACGCCGCGCGGATCGCCTCTGCTGATCCATCATCAGAGGCATTGTCAAAAACCACCGTATGGAACGTGACATCATGGGTGGTGGCATACAAAGTCTCGATCGCCTTGAGCGTCAATTCACGCGTGCAATAGCTGACGATAATGACCGTCAATTCAGCGTCGGGCAGTGCGCCACTCGGTGTGTCGTCGTTCATCATATTTCCATGTGTTTTCATCGTAGATAAGCTCAAACGGGGTCAACGCCAAGCTAGTTGTGCCTCAAGCAGTCAATCACCAATGCTTCGCGCCGCCCATCCCAAAACACATGGGGTCCAATTTACATGAGACCCTGTCGACGCATACTTTTGGTCGGTTGGTCTGGATACGCATTGAAATTGGACGTGTTGATACGTCTTTGGAATAACCTTAGACGTTGGTCCAAAGAAATATGGCGCCCTTTCTAGGGCCGCATAAAAACATAGATGGGATTTCCATGGACGAAGCGGAGGAACCACGCAAGGTCAAGCGATCAGGGCTAAACCGCTTGTATCGTCTGCGCCATGTCATCATCAATACTGTGCGCTGGTATTATACCCGTGTCTGGGGCATGGACCTTCATCCGACCTGTCAGTTTTCGCTTTCGACCAAGTTTGACAAAACGTGGCCACGTGGCGTGCATGTCGGTGCACAAAGCTACATCGCCTTCGAAACCCGCATCCTGTCCCATGATATGCCGCGCGGCTTATTCACGGATACCCGTATTGGCGATCGGTGTTTTATTGGCGGGTCCAGCATCATCATGCCGGGTGTCGAGATCGGCGATGACTGTGTGATTGGCGCAGGGTCGGTAGTGACCAGATCGATTCCGGCAGGCAGTATCGCAGCAGGTAATCCGGCGCGCGTTCTTCGGTCCGGGATGTCGCTTGGCCCGTTCGGGCGGCTGCCAGAGGCGGATATGAACGAAACGAATAAGGCGCTGGAGCTACACGACGTCGAGTAGCCGATCAGGAACCGTCAAGGTGCGCTTTTTGTAACGCTTCGACGTCGGCCCAGTTCGTGATGATGTCACCATAGCCCGCATTGCCCGACATCTTTTGCAGACGTGGAATGCTATCGAAGTGGTCCTCGACGCCCAAACACGTGGCTATTTCAGCCGACAAACCGTCACGAAAACGCGTGTTGCCGTCTTCGCCGTCGGGGACAAGAATATCCTCATACGCCAGTTCTATGAAACGCGGATGACCTTTCATTGCTTTGCGAATGGCGGCATGGGTGTCTTCAATCTGTGTGATCTGGGCCTTGATGGCGTCCAGATCGATGGCGAACGCCGGAACGGAAGACCCCGCAGAACCGTGATAGCTGTGATAGGCCCCACGCCGTTCGGCAACCTGCCCCGAGACATAACGCGCCACAAGATCCTTGCGCGTCAATAAAATGACGGGAGTCTCTGCTTCGCGAAGATGGGTAAATAACTGAAAATTAGGGCCAGGCATACGCCAGTTGCCCTCGATCAGGTGCAAGCTCTCTATCTTTATGTCAAACAGGCAGCGCATGCCTTTTTGCTTGCGTACCAACTGTGCGCAAAACCGATAGAATTCCCGTGCCATCTGGGTTGGACGCAGGGGCCAAACCCAAAGAACACCACGGCTAAGCCATTGAAAATAAGAATAATAGCTTTCCTCGCCTAACACCTCTCCGAAGGTCATGACCTGCGGGTGTGTCCCCAGAAAGTCGGCAAAGACCGTCGAACCGGACCGCCCGAAGCACAACAGGAATACACCACGCCCGTCCATCTGCGAAAGCTGCTGTGCAGGAGTTGGCTGCGCATCGTAATTCCGTTTCCGCCGGAACAAGGCGTTATAGTAAGGGCGAAAGTTGCGCAGGGTTTCACGTATTTTTCGATTATGAAGGAGGCGCGGCATAAAGACCCTATGGAGAACTGTGTCAAACTTAATGCTAGCGGGTTTTGGGGCCAGCTACAAAGCGCAAAGCGGCCATCATTCGGTCACATCCGAAACTATTTCTTTTGCCATATTTTACATGTAACAAACCGCAACCAAAGTGAAAGTGCAAAGCCATGACATCAGACGCCGGACCATTTTATGGGTGATCAAGGTCGCGCGCCCAAGGTTCTTGCGGTGTCGTCTGGTGGCGGCCATTGGAGCGAGTTACGCCGTCTGCGGCCTGCATGGGCGGATGCGCGCGTCGATTATGTGGTAACGGATAAAGGCTACCGCGAAGAGGTTGCACGCGACGCAAACAGCGGCGGTCACAAACCACGCGCGTTTCGGGTGATGGATGCGAATGCCACACAAAAGCTGCGGCTTTTGGGGCTCGCCGTAATGACGGCTTGGGTCGTGCTGCGCGTGCGTCCTGATGTGGTGATTTCAACCGGGGCTGCACCGGGATATTTCGCTGTCCGGTTTGGCAAGATGATGGGCGCTCGGACGGTTTGGATCGACAGCATTGCAAACGTAGAAGAACTGTCAATATCCGCCCATCTGGCGCGACGCCATTGCACCCTATGGCTGACACAATGGCCCCATTTGCAAGATGAAACAGGGGCATATTATGCGGGGGCTGTATTATGATGTTCGTGACAGTCGGGACGCAACTGCCGTTTGATCGTTTGGTTCGCGGGGTGGATCAATGGGCCGCTGCGCATCCGGACATGGAGATGCGAGCGCAAATCGGTGCCATTGGTCCGCATGGGTATCGACCGAAACATATGGAAAGTACCGAAACTATGCCGCCGCTTGAGTATGACGCGCTGTGTCGAGATGCGCGGCTAATTGTGGCCCATGCTGGAACGGGGTCGTTCATCAAGGCACTTGAGGTGGGTACACCAATTTTGGCAATGCCGCGCAAAAGTGCCTTGAACGAACACCGCAATGATCACCAGCTGGCGACCGCAGCCTATTTCGATGGCCGCGGCGGGATTTCTATCGTTCGTGAAGAAGACGAAATTGGCCCTGCGATCGACCGCCTGCTGGAACAAGTGGATGTCGCTGGCACACTGCAACCCTTCGCAGACGAAACACTGCTGAATGCAATTCGCGACGTTGTCTTTCCTGCTGGTGGACCCAAGACATGACTCTGCCGATAGTCCTTTCCGTTATCATTCCTGCCAACAACGAATCGAGATATATCGGTGCGTGCTTGCAGGCACTTGCTCTTCAGGTTGATCTGCCTGCGGCAGGCGCAGAGATAATCGTGGCAGCGAACAACTGCACCGATACGACAGTCATAGAAGCCGAAGACGCCCGCGCGATGCTTGAGGCTGCGGGTTGGGCGCTGCGGGTTCTTGATATAGCTGAGCCCGGAAAGTTAAACGCGCTGAACACGGCTGATCGGGTCGCGTCAGGGAGGGTTCTTGCCTATCTGGACGCAGATGTGATCTGTGAACGCAACATGATGGCAGCCCTGCTGGCCGCGCTTGACACGGACAGGCCCATGTATGCCAGCGGGCACCTAAAGGTGGCACCACCACGCAGCTTTCTAACACAGCATTTTGCCGCAACGTGGCAGCGTCTTCCATTCATGACAAGCAACGTGCAGGGCGCGGGGTTGTTTTGCGTCAACCGGGCAGGCCGCACGCGCTGGGGGCAGTTTCCCGACATAATAGCCGACGATGGTTATGTGCGACTGATGTTTGCGCCGGATGAGCGGGTCAAGGTAGACTCCGTTTATCATTGGCCGATGGTCGAAGGGTTCAGCGCCTTGGTAAAGGTACGCAGACGGCAGGACGCCGGTGTGCGACAACTGGCAGAGCAATTTCCAGAAATCATGTCAAATGAATCAAAGCTGCCAATGGGCCTATCCGATCATTGGTCAATTTTTCGCCAAGGCCCGCTAAGTTACATGATTTATGTTGCCGTCATGGTGGCCGTGAAAGCGTCAAAGCGGACGCCCGCTGGCTGGATACGCGGTCGTTAACACAGTGTTGCGCGGGCACCGTCACGCTGCCGCTACCACTCGTTCACAAAGATACGGTCTTTTGCCCCCTTACTCAAAGTGCGCACCGCACCTGTCAGGAGCAAAAAAATATGAGCGACCCATTTTCGAGCTACACACCAAGCATGGACGGCCCGGCCAGCAAGCTGTTTCCTCTTACACCCGACGATGCAAACGATCTTGGCATGTTTGTGCGGGCGTTGAGCGTAAACAGTTCCGGCCTTGTTCGAGTCACGACTGTTGGTGACACGGAGGCCACAATTTATGTCGCCGCCGGCGCTCCATTTCCTGTGCGGGTGCGTCGTGTCTGGGCGACAGGCACGGATGCGACTGGTATTGTGGGGCTGGTTTAATGACCGGGCTGTCGCTTTCGCTGGGGATAGGTGGCGCCCTGCTTGTTGAGTCTGGCAAAGTGGTCAGCCCACCCGACCCTCCCGTCGCATCGGTGCGGAACATCGTCTTTCTGGCGCAGTCGGAAGCCCATCGGCTTCTGTTGTCCAGTCACGCAGACATCGGGGCGGCGGCGACTGTTGCCGACGAGGAGGCGCTTGAAATCTGGTGGTATGATCTTGACACCAGTTCACCTAACAATGCGACAGGCGTGCAACGCGATGCAATCACCAATGCCAACAAGGTGAGCCGATGGGCAGTTGAAATGTCAAACGCACTTTCCGCGCTTGCGCCGGGTGTGCAGTTCAAAGTGGCGTGCATGTTGTTTGCTGGCACGGGTCTTGATGATCTCCTTGATGATGCCCAAACGGCAGGAGGGCGGTACTGGACACGCGCCGATCCCTACAACGGTGACAAAGACCTATATGACGCCTTCATTACGGATACGGGTATTGCCCAGCCAGACGCGGCGTTTATGTCTTGGCAGAATACAGACAGCACGCAAATCCAGTTCCAGATTGGTGATGCTTGGTGGACCGCACTGACGGGAACCGCATTGGATGATGGGTCCGCAGTAACGATTGGCACACAACGGCACAACGTGGACTATGACCACTTCTTTAGCGAGATGTGGGACACGGACACGGTTCCTTTCACTGTCTTGATGCACCGCTATGACGTGCTTTCCGGCTCAAATCTTACTGATTGGGACCGCTTCCGTGATGTGCGAGTATCACTTGACCGTATGGTCGGGTCTGACCAAAATCAGGCGCGGGCCGTTCCATTCTTGCGTGGGGTCGATCCGGTTGCCTATGAAAACGGGTATGATGTGGCAGACAGTAGCCACCCACGCAAGACAGACAATGGCGCGGTAAAATATGCTCAACAGCTTGCCTACAACATGGCACGCATGACAGGCACCACCCTGGTAAAGCCTGAGATTGACGGTGTGACATGGGCGGCGGGTTCTGTGACGCTATCCAGCACGGCGGGTGACCTGACGACCACGCGGATTATTCGCAGCGGGACACTGCCAGCGGGTCA
>ERZ651776.4909-NODE-4909-length-11962-cov-4.746151_pt1 | contig 11962 bp, 9 predicted proteins | sample MGYA00514761_ERZ651776 | MGnify/ENA metagenome assembly ERZ651776 | reverse complement strand
CCCCCCCCCAAACTTACCTGAAATGGACCGGTTTTGGTCCTCTGCTGGAGCTTGTCCCTCATCATCTGTTCCATCTGTGTAATTTTGTGATCTCCGACGATCTGGGTCGCCTCAATGTAATCGTGTTTCCTCTGCTGGTCCGTCTTGAAAGCCTTCTTATTGTCCTCCTCGTTGGTCTTTTCCTCCATGCTGTCGTCGAATTTGTAGACGTCCTGGCTCAGGCTCTTCTTAAAGCTTACCCTGTCGTCGCCGAGCTGGACCGATGAGAAGTTGCTCAGGCCGTGCTGGTACGTTATCTGCTTCTTCCCGTTTGACTGCGCCTTGTAGTAATCACTTATGGAGGGGTGGTCTTTCTTCTTGCCGGCGACTGTGGAATGTTGAGGAATAAGGAATAAGGGGGGGGTTGTTTTTGTACACGATGGGGGTTAATATTATCTTCCGGTCTGGGAACACCGTGGTGGCGTCGTGTTTTACTCACCCTCCATTTCGCTCGCCGCGAGCGCCTCGACGCCCTTGATCTTGTGTAGAGGAGAAGGCATGGCTACTAGCTCTCAACACTCCCCCAGGAGGTAGCCACAACGTCGTCTGTGCGTATTTAAGAAGTGAACGTGAAACAGAGTTGTCCCAAAATTTGTCTTACAGAGGGTACGTGAAGTTTTTTTCTCTTTTTATTCAATTTTAGTGGCTGGAGGGTTAAGGGCGTTAAGGTTTATTCTACCCCAGAACGCAGATCGCGGAAAGCGGAACAGGCACACCCTTCTTCGCTTTGATCCTTTTCATCATCTTTTTATAGCATATTTAATCCTGGTACACACCCCCCCCCCACCCACCTTGATCGGAAAGGCGCTGCCTGCTCCAAAATCCTCTCTCGCTTTTTTTGCCCAGCTCTTCTTTCAATTCCTACCTAACTCAAAAATCGAACGATGGGAAACTTGGGCATGAAGATGAAGAGCGCCAAAGCCTTGACAGATCAGATGCATCTGAAGCTGACGGAGGATGAAAAGTACTGGATGGCCGAGGCGTGTGATGAGCTGACGGTGCGTGTGAAGCGTACTGGCTTCGCTTCCTCCAACCGGCGCGCCATCATTCGAGCCAGCGGGTTGGAGCTCTATTTGGAAATCGTTAAGCTCTGGGAGAAGGATGAGATCGTCATAAGGCCGGCTTTCAGGGCGTTGTTCAACACTCTTGCCGAGCCGGGATCTATTGAGCATCTGTTGGAGATGGGTGGGAGAGAGGTGAGCACAATCAAAGCAACGCAACAACTGCAAAACAGCAACCAACATGCGATCATCTTTTTAGATAGGCCGTTGTGTGCTGTCAAGAATATCTAACACATAAAATCTTCACTCTTTGCCCAGATAATCGATCAGTGCATGCAGTATCACAAGGTGAGAATAGTCGTTGCTGTGTACCTACAAAGTCCGTCCTCACCAAAACAGCAACAGAAACCAAACCGCCGCCGATAATCCTAACCATGACACAACAACAACAACTACTACTACTACTACTACTACTACTACTACTACTACTACTAACTAACTAACTAAAACAAACCAAAACAAAATCAAACCGCGAATTTGTTTTTCCCTCGCCACGCAGGAAGACCCGCAGATTAAGGGGGATGGTACGAAGATCATGTATGCACTTTTGGGGAAGGGTGCTTACGTTGCAATGAAGGACGTTAAGCGTGTGGGCAAAGCTATTCAATATTCAGTTCCTCTCCCTGTGGCTGAGACGATCAATATTGATGACAATAAGAAGAAGAAGTTCATGGTAGATGACACAGAGGACGCAAACAATCTGGAGGTGGGTCAAAAAAAGGGAGTTCTCCGGGTCGTTGCTTCGATGAAAAAATTCTCGCATGACCTGACAGTTCAAGAGGGTGGTATTGAAACATTCTTGCTCCTGGCAAGGAAAGGTGTCAACCCTCGGATGATTGTGGAATCTGAGGGAATTGAGGCCCTCGTCGCTAGCATGACAGCGTACCCGAAGAATTATAGGATTCAGTGGAGGGGCCTGGCAACTATCACTGACTTGTGTGAGAATTTGAGCATCTGCAGCGAGCTGGGAAAGAGAGGGGCAGTGAATGTGGTCATGAATGCGTATGAACGATTTAGCGAAAACAAGGACATCCGGCAACAGGCAATTTGGGCCATGGCCGGCTTGGCCCAAATCGACCACTGTTTGGAAAGGATGGAAGAAGTGAACTTGAAGATTCTCCTCTACAAGCTCATTGTGATTCCGATAAAGTCGCCCGGAACAGAGATTGACATAGTTGTCCCGTTAAAATTCCGGCAGATTTACTCGCATACTGACCTGGATTTGGCCGCCAACCCGCCTAAGAAGGACCTTTACGCGGAGAAGGCGGAGGCTCTTGCCAAGGCAAATGCAAATAAGCGCGGAAAGACCAAGCCAACCCACGGGACGGTTGACGACTTTTTCACTGAGGGCGAGAAGGGACTGGTGGATTGGTGAGAAAAAAAGGGTAAAAGTAGATTGTTAATAATTGGCAGGGTAGTGTTGTGTTGCGTGCATCGTTTTTTTGGCTTGCAAATTGCAACTGTTGCTACGTTTTTTCTCATTACTTTTGTTTTCGCCCCTCACATCCACGAATTCAATTTCGGTTTTACTGGAGGGTCGCTGTCACTATCTCTCGACCCATCCTTCTTTTCATCGTCGTAATCTCTCCGTAGGTCCATTCCTGGCCCCCCCCTGAACGAGGGTGAATTGGAGTTTGCCCTCCTGGGTTGGTACTGAGGGCTGTCATCCCTATGCGAGCCTCTATTTGGGTTGTTGTCGTTTTTCTGTTCTTCGTAACTGTGACCTTTGTCGTTATGATTGTAGTTGTGACTGCGCTGTATAGCATGGTTGTCACCCCTCCTGTCTTCCTCACATTGTCGACGCTGTTGTGACGAGTAACCCTCTTGCTGAGCCTCCTCCCCCCCACCTCCTCCCTTTGTCTTTTGCTTCTCGTGATAGAATGCGAGTGCCTCCCCGAAACCTCCTACGGGCTCCTTTTTTCCTTTCTTTTTCTTCTTCTCGTCGGATTTTTTCTTTTCCTGTCCCCCCCCTAATGATGAGCCCATGAATCCCCCCCCGTCAACAAGTTTACAATCAATTTCTAGATCGATTTTAGCAAAGGGGTCGTCGCATTTCGTCAAGGAGTAGCTATTCATGCCACAGCTCTCTGCAAGGTCGACTTCGACGACTCCAAAGGTTTGTCCTGGCGCCTCCTCATAGCACGAATTCCATATTACCACAACATTGAATCTCTTGGATTTCAAAAATCCTGACCCCTTACTCCTTAACAATGTGCAAGTTTGAGTGACAGACTCGTTCCAATTCACTTCGCACCCTTCCGCTCTTACCAATGCGGTACCTCGACTCTTGCCCTTCCTCTTGAGCCAGACCATGAACTTCTTGTCACTGGCATCAGCTGAGAGGGCCATACTCTTAATTGTCACCTTGACTCTCGCTTCCACACTTGATGTGCCGATGCTTTTTATCAAATGTCCCAGAGGCATGGTTGTTTAATGCCTGCTGTTTAATGTTATACAGTTTTAAAACCGAATTTCAAGGATCCCTTCTTTTGGGACCTCCATCGGCCATCGGCCACCAGAATATTACTCCACAAACCTTCTTCCCTAGATTTCTCCCTCATAATTGAATACCCGCAAAAGTAAAATGAACAGGCGTGACTCTCTTCCTGTCTCCGGCGAGATCAACGTAGGTCTTAATGGAATCGGTCGCATTGGCAAGTGTTTATTGATGCAACTCACCAAACTTCCTAACTATAGGATCAGGGCCATTAATTGTAGCAGTTTGAAAGCTGAGCAGTACGCAGACTACCTCCGTTATGACAGTAGTCATAAGTTTGCCGTCCGCATGGGTCTGCAAAAAGTAGAGGTACTTTCCCCCACTCGTATCAGGATTGTCACAGACCACTCGACCAACGATGTGACTCTTTTCTCTTCCCGCGACCCAAAGGAGCTCCCCTGGCGCTCCGCTGGCGTTGAATACTTGCTTGACGCAACTGGTGCCTTCCTGACGCAAGAGAAGTGTGCCAATCACGACGTTGATAGGGTTGTTATGACAGCTCCCCCCAAGGACCCGGATTTTACTTCCACATTCATTTACGGTGTCAACCATGAGCTTTACGAAGGCCAGAGCATCGTGTCTGCGTCGAGTTGCACCACCAACTGCATGGCACCTATGCTCAAGCTGGTGCAGGAGGAGTTCGGCATCAAGTCTGCCAACTTCACCACCATACACTCCACCACTGGCTCTCAGCATGTTGTTGATGTTTTGGGAAGCTCGAGCCGAACCCACCGCAGTATCATCAACAACATCATTCCCCACTCCACTGGCGCGAGCAAGTCGGTCACAAGAGTTATCCCTTCCCTAGAGGGCAAAATCTGGGGCACCTCGATCCGTGTCCCTACCATCAACTGCAGCTTGTTGGACTGCAACATTGTGACCAATGATGAAACGACCACTCTCGCGGATATTGCCGATAGATTTAGTAAGAGCGACTACTACAAGACTGTATACGATATTAACAACAAGAACCTCACCTCCTGTGACTTTTTGACCACGAGTACTCCCTGCATCCTGGACCAGAAGGCCTCGTTGGACATGACCCCAGGAAACATCAAGGTCATGTTGTGGTACGACAACGAGTGGTCGTACTCCGCCCAGTGCTTGAGACTGGTCGGTCACATGCACAAGTATGATTTGCAGCATACTAAAAAGAGTGTATCGACTCCTTTCAAGTTGAGCGCACGCAACAACCTGTCCAACTTGACCATCACCACCTCCACCAATGTTGTTGCCAGGTTGGATTTCGACGTACCACGCGACAGCAAAAACAATGTCACGGACGATTTCCTTATTCGCTCAGCGCTCCCTACGATTGAGTACATCTTGTCCAAGCGACCGAATAGGTTGGTCATGGTGTGCCACTTTGGCCGCCCCAAAAACAACGACAAGAGCAAGAGTACTGCATTTTTGGTGCCCATTTTGCAAAAGCTCCTGAACCGCAGTGTTGGCTTTCTGAAGAACGGCGTTAGCGCGGAAACTCTAGCAGAGTTGAAAACTGCCGATGAGAAGGAGAGCGGCGACTTTACCAAGTTGTTCCTATGCGAGAACATTAGGTTCCACGATGGTGAGACAAATTATGATGCGAACAGTGAGCTCTCGGCCTTGTACACCCAGCTGGGCGACGCATTCGTTGCAGACTGCTTCGGGTGCGCCCACCGTAGTCACATGAGCATCTGCCACTTGAACGGCAACAAGTCTGCTCTTAATAACTTTGCTTATGGCATGCTGATTGAGAAAGAGATCAAGGCCAGTGATCTGATCCTCCGAAACAATGGCGACAAGGTATTGTTCATCATGGGTGGCAGCAAGATCGAGGACAAACAGCCGATGATTGATGTGTTGAGCAGGATGAACAGTACCCGTATCTTTGTGGGCGGGGCCCTTACCAATAAATGGGCCAGTCATTTCCCAATCACGCCCCGGAACGTTGTCGTGGCAAAGGATGCCTACGGCGATGCGGAGGCGGACGGTGATGAACAGCCCACTTATATCAAAAGTTTGGCGGAAAACGACGAAGACACGACATCTAAACTGAAGGGTTTTGACATTGGGCCAGTCGGACTTAGAGAGCTCATGAACGAGATTGACAACGCCAACGTGATCTTCTGGAACGGAAGTCTGGGAGTCATTGAAGACGACAGGTACAGGAATGGGAGCCAGATCATTGTCGACTACCTGAAAAGTTACTGCAAGGAAAAGGTTGTGGTGGTCGGAGGAGGGCAGACGGCGAGCATGTTCGTCAACAGCGAAGAGAGGCACATTCACCTTAGCACTGGTGGGGGGGCTCTCCTGGGTCACATTCGAGCGCAGCTTCTCCTCGACAGGAACAGTCTCCCCGGGCTCACTTTGTTTGAAAGCAAATAGTTTGGTGTCAGTTGTTTTTTGAGGACTAATTTTAATGAGAATGAAACATGACGTGTGTTATGCAACTTGCTCGGCTCAATTTTTATTTCGCAAAAGTTTTGTCGCTGTGGTTTAGGTTTGGTTTTTCACCCCTCCTCTCATCTAAGCACTATCTGCACACCAAAAATACAAACACAAAATCATTTATTCATACAATGTGCAGTCCGAGCCAATCGTATATCCCAGGGATCTGCATAACGCATGGGAATTCCCCTAGCTCCTTCAAAAACGAGTTGAGGGCGTTTTTCCTCTCTAATATAAAATCATTGTTGAAATGGTCCCCCTTGGTATATTTACCAGGTAACAAATTCGGAAGGAGCTTGGGGACTTTATTCGCGACCTTACTGCTGCCAAAGAGGCACTTTGTGTAATAGCTAAGCTCAACAAATTCGTGATACTGCCTATTTGTACTTCCAATACAAATCCCCCCATCGAGGACTTCAAGCATGTAATTCACTTTTCGCTCAATGCCTATCCCGTCGATGTCATAAGTGTTTACTTGGAATGAGTAGATTATTTCCTCGATTTTCAATTCTTCAAGGTGGTGAGGCACATTCTTGCCGTCGTACGTCATATGGTAAGTGAAGTAATGGTAGCATGGCCTTATCTCCAATAAGACTTCTTTCTTATCGTAGAGAAAAGCGTGCGAGGAGCCACTGTCTATTATTCTCCGATCGTTGAATACGGTTTCCTGCCCAATTTTTAGTTTCCTCTTTCCAGTAGCCGTGCTGTGACGAAGAGTAGCGAACGTATTGTGCATGTCGGGAATTTTGAACGATAAAGTTGCAGTATTGAATTTGGTGAGCTTAGCTGAGAACGCGAACGACTCCAGCTCAATGTTGTAACACTCCGGCCGGCTTTCGAGATCAACCCCGTCAACGTTGCACTTGTATTTAAAACCCCCTAAACGTTTCATTATTGTCACCGTAATCTTGCTCTTCCCAGACATGATCGGGTGGGTGCTCCCACTATCAATCCGATAGATCTCATTCACATACTCCTTCCCATCAATCCTTACAAGCCTTTTTCCAGAGACGCGGCCGTGTTCAAGGAGAACTTCCGTATGCTTGCTATCAGGCAGGAACCATGTTTTTACGGCTAAATCTCTATCTCTGCCAGAGGGAGAGTTGCCCATTTCTTATTGACCCGATTCTAACTACCACCTCTCCTCCAATTTCTTAGGTCATGAAGAAATTAAATCTCGCATTAGCTTAGAAACTATTTTGTGATATTGGTGAGCGAGGACCGAATTAATGTATGGTGGCTAAATGGGCCACTTCCAGATGGGGAGAGAGTATATGGGAGGAGAGAGAGCGCTCGAACAAGTCAAAATTCATGCTTTTGAACTGAGCACCCTCTGCCCATGTTTTTCCACAATTTGTTCATACTGAAGACAAGATTACTGATATAGTCATTTGGAAACGTGATAAAAATCACCCTGAGTTTGTTTGCACATGCAAAAATTGCTGCTGCCCAGTGGTCACTTCAAACTCTTTCCCTGCCAAATTTAACTAATGGAGAACAAAAACGGACGGGTCCGGCTCTCTTACTCGGTTTCTATGCTTCAGAAGGAGTGTTCGAACGACAAGAATGCCAACTATGTGGGCCCCTCCCCTTTATTCTATGAGCTAACTCCTTCTTTTTTGGGTGATGATGAGACCAAGGACAGCAAGGAAGATGATAGCGACGGTGATTACGGCGAAGGTTTGGGTGATACGATTATAGTCTCGGCATTGACCCTAACGAATTACTTCGTGGCATCGATCACTTTAAAACAGCACCGCAATGAGTACTGGGAGACGGTTTTGAAATCCTCTGTTCTCATGGCCGATCCGCACAGCGAAGTTGATGCGTACCAGGATTTCACGATAGGGGTTCCTGGCTCGATAGAACTGAGTTCAAAAGTTCCGTTGAGAATATACGTGCAGCAGCCCAGCCCTCTCTGGAAAAAAATTGGAATATCTAATATTGCCGTGTTTGGTAGCAACCGCCCTCCCAGTCCCCATTTGACCCCTCCCCCACAATTCGGTGGGTGGACGGGTACGGGCGATACCCGTATGACTGCCTGGCCAGCGGGCAATGCTGGAGTTAGCTTGAGGAACTTTGGGAGCAATGACAGAAACGCGCAGCATTATTACATGGTGAGGGAGGGTGTAGGTACCAGGATGGATGATGACGATGTAGGTGGATCGGGAGATGACGAGGGCTGGGAAGGGGAAGGAGCAGCCCTGGACGTCTTGTGTAGAGCCTTGGGAGAGCAGATGAGCAAGCTAACGGCCACGGACGTGCTGCATATCAACCAGGCGGCAGCATTTTTAGAGCACTGATCCAACCCGGCCCAAGTCTGTCTGTCTGTCTCAATTTCATGCAATGAAAGAGCTAATATTAAGAAGCGAACCTAGGGAACGAAGGTAGTTTATGTGGCAAGCAGTAGCAATTTTAATTATCATCTATGTACAACTAGCACGTACTGGGGATCTTTCTGTAGGCATTATTGGCGGTGGTTCTTGGTTCTCTCTCAGTGCACCACAAGTTTTCAATTCAACAGCAACGCCTCTCTCTCTCATAACTCGTCCTTTTTGACTCCGTCATCCTCGGATGCTCCAGCGCTCTCCACTGGCACGATAATCCACTCGTCCCATGATGAACAATTATTTTTTGCCTTGCCCTCCTCACCCACGCAATCTTTTGTCTTCAACGGCTGGTGATAATTGTTTCCCTTGATTTCCCTCCCCCCCAAGAACAAGTTGTTGGTCTGTTTCTTGCCAACGGCTTTTTTACTCTTCACCAAGTGGGAGGGAATGTTAAGATAAATGCTGCAGCTTGTGCCCTCAATTTGGTCCCCACCAAACGAAAAATACTGATTCCACCGCCCTGTACACGGATACAACAACAAGTCTCCTCCGGGATCCATTCGCTCCCCCTCGACATCCAAGCACTTCCCCTCGTGGGAAGAGGACTTTGCTCCACGAATGCTGCATGTCGGGTACGTGTAGATCCCCTTTTTGCTGTCAATGCACTCACCGGGAGTGAAATTTATCTCCCCATCGCTGCTACAGGGGCCAATATTCCATCGCGAGCTCACTGAGGTAATTTCCTTGTCGATTGTGGTTCTCTCCCAGCCGGGGGGGGGCAATGAGCCCTTCGTTTCGTTGAAACAGGGCTGCAAGTAGATAAATCCTTTCGTCCCGCCTGTCTCGCTGCTCCCCATGCAGAGTGGAGGAGACTCTCTCTGCACCGAAGGGTTCAATGAATAAAAGTAGTAAGTAGTGAGTGTGCCGTGTGTCGTGTGTCGTATGTCGTGTGTCGTGTGTCGTATGTCGTATGTCGTGTGCCGCCGTACCGTACCGTACCAAGAGGGAGAATAATGTGTTGTTAGTTATTAAAAGAAGCAGAATCGGGCTCGGGGCGGCGGTTGGGACGAGAAAATGGGAAGCCCCAGAATTCAGCACGAATTTTCCCGAGTAAATTCCGACAACATAATACGACCAGCCAACGGCTTGCTCACCTTCGCCAAGCTTCCTCGGTTGACAATTAATACGTCGGCCCCATCGAAGAGCTTATCTGGCTCGAATCCCTCAGGCTGTGCCTCTTCTACAGCCCTCCTAGCGTCAATCACGTCCATGATATTCTCGTCAACAGCGTGGTCGAACTTGCGCGCGAAGAGCATGCCGCTGAGCTCCAAAATAGGCAGGTAGTCCAACGTCATGGTCGTGGGAGACCGCCCACAATGCGCTGGGTTGGGCATCAAACACTTAGTTGGGTCGCGCTCTTCCGCCTTGTTCTTGTTGTTCTCCCAATCATCAAACTGCACGTGTAGGAAGTTCTGGTTGGTGTGTTTATGGCAGAAACGGCTGTTTTTCATTACAGTGGCGAAGAAATTCTCGTCCGAAACTACGACATGCTGCCCGTACTCCGCATATTTTTGCACGATTTGCCCATCGGGGACGGTTCGAGGCTTCGCACTTTTATTCTTGTGCTTTTGTTTGTCCTTCCATTGCATGTTCTTTATCGTAATCTGGTTGCTCTCATCCGGTTCCATGACAAGAAATTTGGCGAATTCCCTGCTGATGATGAACCACTGGCTCCCCACGTACATGTCGATATTAGGCGGTCTGGAGAGGCGATAAATTCTATGCACCTTCTCGTCGCACTCCACATAATAATGCCAGGTATGCGCTGCTGGAGTGTTTGGGGACGGACGGATCTCCATCAAATTCATGTCGAGGGGATAGGAGGCAATCTTCTTCCTAATGGCGCTGTTACTCACGAGTGGGTAGGTAGTCGATGCAATCGATATGACTTTGTGGAAATCAAATGCGGTTCCGGGGCGTCCAATTCCAAAAGCGTATTTGATCGTGTTCAGGGTGGCCTGCACGATGCTGAAACCTCCCCAATTCACACTCACTCGGTAGGCATCCGGACAGATGTGAACTTGGGGGTGGTCCTTGTAATAGTCCATAAGAGCAGTTTGGGTGGGGTTGGAAGATTCGCGCGCGTCAACGTGCACAACAAACGAGTGTCCTTCGTCTTCCAGCGCCGATATAAGCCGGATTGTGTGGTTCGGGTCCTTGTGGGTGAGGATGAGGTAGAGCAGCTGGTGTGTGCCAAAGAGAGCAGGGAAAGAACACACACACGAACAAAGAAACGAACAAACCGAACCAGCGAACGAGCGGATGAAGATGAGGGTGTGAGATAATGGGAATCGACTCGACTCGGGGACGAAATCGGATGTAAATGTTGCCCGTCGAGATGGTGCTGCTCACTCGGGTACTCATCGATTCATTGATTCATTGATTCCCTCAAAATGCCTGGCTCAGTCGTCTTCTTACCTTCAAATTCTTGGGGTCGTCAATCTTCTTGCCATCGCTGTCCTTATCGCTGTGCTTTTTGTCACCCTTATGCGGACATTCCGACTCAAAAAGACCCTGCGAGAAAGGCAATGATGTCTCCCCTCCGATGGCACCAAGGTATTCCCCGTAGGCCTCAGATATCATCTGCCGGCACTCGGGGGTCTTGGTGTGATTGAAAAGAGATTCCAGCCGGGTGGTGACTTTTTCGTTAATCTTTGCCGTGACCTCCTCGGCCAATCTCCTGCTGCCTTCTTCCATCGAGAGCATGTCGAGAGGTACAGGAATGAAACTGTCATTCTTCTCCACAGACCACAAAGACCTGTCATGTAAATCCCTTTTAATTGGACGGTGGTTAGCCTTTGGAGTAGAAAAAGGTGAGGAGGAGGAGCTATCAGAGCCTTCGACACCCCTCTTCTGCTTAAACTTCTCCGCTAGGGTCTTCTTCAGCGCCTCCAACTTGCTCTCATCTTTGAGATCGGATTCGAGTTGGTCTGCTACTTTTTTACTCAATTGGACACAACTCGCATGAAATATAGACGATAACAGCAATAGCGTCACAAATAATATCGCCCGTGAGTGCGTTTTTATTTTCATCGTAGCGTAGAAAGGGTATGCAGTTGGGGTTTTTTTGGAAGGTTTTTTGGACTCTTTTTTGCGAGGGACAACCGGACAACAGCACACAGAACACAGACAGAAAGCACAGTGCAGTGGTATAATAGATATAATAGAGCATCACAACATCAAGATTCAGGTCCAGATTCAGATCACAACTGAAGTTAACTGATCCCTAACCTTAAGCATTTTGCCAACTTTAACTACAGTACGCAAAACTTTAAATTAACACATTTTGTTGTCAATGTGTTTGCAGAGGACATTGGTTCTCTTTGTCGTCGTTTTTTGTGTTCTCTCTCTGGGTTTCTCCATTGATGTTTCTGTGTGTGCTTGCTGTTCGTTCGCCTTTTTCGATCTCGTGGGTGGCTTTTTCTTGTTGGCATCATACACCCCCCTGTGTTAGATAATATTCATCCTGAGCTCTACGCCCGCCGCCATGGCAATAGAGCGGACAACATTGTGATTTAGACATGTTGTCAACTTGACTTACCTCA
>ERZ651776.4903-NODE-4903-length-11970-cov-4.441772_pt1 | contig 11970 bp, 15 predicted proteins | sample MGYA00514761_ERZ651776 | MGnify/ENA metagenome assembly ERZ651776 | reverse complement strand
AATAGTAGTAGTAATTTTTCAATATATTCAGGCGATGATCCAACTTTTATGAATTCATTAGATATTGGAGCGCATGGGGTGATTTCTGTCGCTGCAAATGTAATACCAAAATCAATTTCTAAGATTTGCCATCATATTCGTGAAAACAATAAAGAGACAGCCAGGACTCTTAATGATCTAAACTCTAATCTATATAGGTTATTATTTGTTGAATCTAATCCAATCCCTGTAAAATGGATGCTTTATAAGATGGGGCTTATTAAACAATCAATTAGATTACCATTAATAGAGCTTAATGAAACTTTTCATGAGGATGTAATGTCTGAATTAAATAAACATAAACTAATATGAAAATTAGAATATTAACAGTATCCCTTCTTTTTCTTACTTCATGTTCATATATCTCTGGTCCTGAAGGATTATTTCCACCAACCAGAGATGACTTTCTTAAAGAAAGAATAGATCAAGATATTCAGTTACCAGCTGATTTGAATTTATTCGTAGTTGAAAATCATTATCCTGTAAATGAATCTAAAGAATTAATTGATAACCAAGATGTCCCCAGACCAAGACAAATTTTTGCCTCTTCAGGAAACAGCTCTGTGCAATTAAGAAGGCTTGGCGAGTTAATGTGGATTTATGTAGAAACTCTTCCATCCACCTCATGGCCAATATCAAAAAGTTTTTGGGATACATCATCATATGAAGTTTTGGAAATGGATCCAGTTACTGGTGAAATGCTTATAAATTTTGATAAAACAACAATTTTAAAAATGAAAATAGAGCATGGAATAAAAGAGGCATCAACAGAAATTTTTCTTATCCAATTAGATAAAGAGTCTAATGAAATAGTTAGTAATCCAGAACTTGTTCAAAATGAGCTCAGTAAATTAGTTAATTATTTTGCTGAATCTGTTGATCAATTCTCAGGAACATCTCTTGCAGCTCAAAACCTTAATGAAATGAAAAAGGCTAAAATTTTTGTTGAAAATGGACAAACAGTAATCGAGCTTGGTTTAAGTTTTGATAGAGCCTGGTCATCAATTACAAAAGCTATGGATGCCTCTGAAATTTTTACTAATGATAAAGATAGAAGTAATGGTATTTTTTATGTTAGTTATGTTGAAGAAAATGATGATGGGATTTTGTCATTCTTAAATATTGGTAGAAGCAGCAAAAATAAAAAAGTTAATTTTGATGGCGCTAAATTTGAAGTGAAAATCACAGAAAAAAATAATAAAACATATGTAAGAGCATTTTCAAAAGATGGTAAAATTGAGGAGGCTGAAAAGCTAATATCTAAAATAAATGAATCATTAAGTTAGGGTTAAATATGGAAAAAATTAAAGAGTTAACTAAAGGTAAAGCAAAATCACTTTTTACTACATCTGATGATGATAGATTAATAATGCATTTTAGTGATGACACTTCTGCTTTTGATGGAAAAAAGAAAGAAGCTTTATTGGGTAAGGGTGCTGTTAACAATCAGTTTAATGCATTTATCATGGCCCATTTGGAGAATAATGGTGTTGCAACACATCATGTTGAAGTTCTTAATAATAACGATTCATTGGTTTGGAATCTTAAAATGTTTCCAATTGAGTGCGTTATTAGAAATAGAGCTTCTGGTTCAATCTGCAGAAGACTGGGAACAGAAGATGGTTTAGTTCTTGAGAGTCCTTTATTTGAATTCTTTTTAAAAGATGATGATTTAGGCGACCCTCTTATAAATGATGAACATATAATTTCATTTGGTTGGGCAACAAAAGAACAAATAGATGAAATGAAAGCACTCACTTATAAAGTCAACATCATACTTTCAGAATTATTTATTAATTCAGGTTTAATTTTAGTTGATTTTAAGGTTGAGTTTGGTGTTTCTAGCAAAGGAAAGATTCTATTAGCTGATGAATTTACACCTGATGGTTGTAGATTGTGGGATTCAAAGACTCTTAAAAAAATGGACAAAGATAGATTTAGGCAAGGACTGGGTGATGTGGTTGAATCATATCATCAAGTTGCTGATAGATTGGGTATGAATATAATAGTTGACTAAATCAGTCAGGTATTTATAATTCATGCGTGAAATTAACAACTAAAAGTAAGTACGCTGTTAGTGCTCTAGCTGAGCTTCATCTTCTTGAAACGTCTGGTCCAGTTGCACTATCTGATATATCAACAAGCCAAAATATTGAACTAAGTTATCTTGAACAGATATTTAGAAAGCTAAGAATAGCAGGAATAGTTCAAAGCTCAAGAGGTAGAAATGGCGGCTATACTTATGCAAGAAACCCATCTTCTGTTTCAATACGAGAAATTATGAATGCTGTTGAAGAAGATTTGGATGCAACAAATTGCAATGGTTCAAATACCTGTAAAGATGGCAAAAAATGTAATACGCACAACCTTTGGCATGAATTAAATCAGGTTGTAGACAATTACTTGAGTAAAATAACAATTAATCACCTTGTAGAATCAAACAAAACCCCATATATAGAGTTAAGAGAAATAATATGACTAACAAACCAACAATATATTTAGATTATGCATCTACAACTCCTGTTGACCCTAGGGTTGCTTCTAAAATGATGCAATATTTAACTCCTGATGGAGAGTTTGGAAATCCAGCATCGCGTTCGCACAGGTATGGCTGGAAAGCTGATGATGCTGTTGAAGAAGCTAGATCGCATGTTGCAAACTTGGTTAATTGTGATCCAAGAGAGATTGTTTGGACATCAGGAGCTACTGAAGCTGATAATCTTGCTGTTAAGGGTGTTGCAAGATTTTATAAATCTAAAGGCAATCACATAATCACTTCAAAAATAGAACATAAGGCAGTTCTTGATCCATGCAGACAGCTTGAAAGAGAAGGGTTTGAGGTTACATATTTAGAGCCAGATGAAGGTGGAATCATTCATCCCATGCAAGTAAAAGAAGCTATCAAAAAAAATACAATTTTAGTTTCACTTATGCATATCAATAATGAATTAGGCACTTTAAATGATCTAAATGCAATTGGAGAAATAACAAGAGAGGCAGGTGCTTTTTTTCATGTTGATGCTGCGCAAAGCACTGGTAAAGTAGAAATTGACCTATCAACATTACCTGTTGATTTGATGTCATTTTCAGCTCATAAGACATATGGTCCAAAGGGTATTGGTGCATTGTTTGTTAGAAGAAAGCCACGAGTAAGAATCGAAGCATTAATTCATGGAGGCGGTCATGAAAGAGGAATGAGATCAGGAACATTAGCCCCCCATCAGATTGCTGGAATGGGTGAGGCATTTAGGATTGCTAAAGAAGAAATGAAAGATGACCATGCAAAAGTTAAAGCCTTTCATAAAAAATTTCTTGATGAGGCTATGAAAATTGAGCATGCATATGTCAATGGCGATTTAAATAATAAAGTACCTAATATACTCAATATAAGCTTTAATTTTGTTGAAGGAGAGTCTCTAATTATGGGGCTTAAAGATATTGCAGTCTCATCAGGTTCAGCATGCACATCTGCAAGTTTAGAGCCATCTTATGTATTAAGAGCTTTAGGTAGAAAAGATGAACTAGCACATAGTTCTATAAGGTTTTCTTTTGGAAGGTTTACAAATGAAAGTGAGATAAATCAAACATTATCAATTTTACATAACGTAGTTGATAGATTAAGGGAGCTATCTCCATTATGGGAGATGCACTTAGACGGAATTGATCTTGATACAGTCAAGTGGGATACAAACTAAATATGGAGATAAATAATGGCTTATAGTAAAAAAGTAGTAGATAAATTTGAAAACACCTTAAATAACCCTCAGGCTTTTAATGTTGGAAGGTTTGATCCTTCAGAGGAAAACGTTGGAACTGGTATGGTTGGCGCTCCTGCATGCGGCGATGTTATGAAATTACAAATCAAATGCGAGCCTTCAGGCAATACCCATGTTATTAAAGACGTTAAATTTAAAACATATGGTTGTGGTTCTGCTATAGCCTCATCAAGTGAGCTTGTTGAAATGCTTATTGGCAAAACATTAGAAGAAGCCAAAGAAATAAAAAATAAAGAGATTGTTGAAGCACTAGAGCTGCCCCCAATAAAAATACATTGTTCAGTTTTAGCTGAAGATTCAATTAAACAAGCTATTGAAGATTACGAATCTAAGCAGTAAAAAGTATGGAAATCTTTAGCCCATCAGATTTAAATTTTTCAGATGAAGCCATTGCTCATTTTGCATCCAGTTTAGAGAATAGAGGCAAAGGTGAGGGAATAAAAATTGGTGTTAAGAAAGCGGGCTGCTCAGGTTATGAGTATTATTTTGATTATGTAGATAATTTTGATACTAATGGAGTAATTTTTAATAAAAATGGCTGTAAAATTTTTGTTGATCATAACAGCTTAAATTTTTTAAAAGGAAGCTTGGTAGATTATAAAAAAGATGGACTAAATCAGGGTATTAAATTTATTAATCCAAATGCTAAAGCTGTTTGTGGTTGTGGTGAAAGCTTTACAATATAATCAATGAGTAAAATTAAAATTTTACCTCATGACGAGTTATGCCCAGAAGGTATTGTCATTGAAAATCTTCCCAATGAGACAATATGCGAAGCTGCCTTAAGAAATGGTGTGAAGATTGAGCATGCATGTGAAATGTCGGCAGCATGCACAACATGTCATATAGTTGTGAGGAGAGGATTTGAGAGTCTTGATGAGGCTAGTGATATAGAAGAAGATTTATTAGACAAGGCATGGGGCTTAGAGCAAACATCAAGATTAAGCTGTCAAGCTATTCCAAAAGATCAAGACTTAGAGATAGAGGTACCTAAATACAATATAAACATGGTTTCAGAGAATCACTAATGAATAGTTTAGACTGGCTTAATACAAATGACATAGCTATAGAGCTATATGAAAAATTTCCTGGTATCGACCCTCAATGGATTAGCTTTCCAGATCTGCATAAAAAAATTTGTGAACTAGATAATTTTAATGGAGATCCTAAAGGTTCAAATGAAAAGATTCTCGAAGCTATTCAGATGTTATGGATAGAAGAATCTCTATAAGTCTCATATAATACTTAAAATTTTTTATAAGGAATCTAATATGGCAATTGAACGAACATTATCTATTATTAAACCCGATGCAGTTTCTAAAAACATTATTGGAAAAATAATTTCAAGATTTGAAGAAAATGGTCTTTATTTAGTGGCTGGTAAATTAATGCAACTTGATGATGAAATAGCATCAGGGTTTTATGCTGAGCATGAAGGCAGACCATTTTTTAATGATTTAAAAAAATTTATGACTTCAGGCCCGGTGTTTGTGCAAGTACTTGAAGGAGATGGAGCTATCATTAAAAATAGAGAATTAATGGGAAATACGAACCCTAAAGAAGCTGCTCCTGGAACTATTAGAGCAGACTTTGCCAATAGTATTGATGCAAATGCTGTTCATGGTTCTGATTCTGAAACAAGTGCAGCGAGGGAGATCAATTATTTTTTCAAAGATGAAGAAATAGTCTCTAAATAAATTTTGTTTGAGGTAAAGGTAAATCTTCTAGGTTATTCTCTTCAATCGTTAGAAGCTTTCTTTGAGCAAATAGGTGAGCCAAAGTTTAGAGCGAAACAGCTTATTAAATGGGTTCATCAAAAAGGGGTTTTAGATTTTGACAAAATGTCAGACTTTAATAAATTGCTAAGGTCTAAACTTAAATCTGTAGCAGTTTTATTGCCACCAAAAATTGAGGAAAAACATACCTCACCTGAAGGGACGATAAAGTATTTGATTAAGCTTGAATCAGGCTCAATGGTTGAGATGGTAAGAATACCCGAGAAGAAAAGAATGACATTATGTATCTCATCTCAAGCTGGCTGCGCTCTTCAATGTACATTTTGCGCCACTGGAGCTCAAGGTTTTGATAAAAATCTAACCTCAGATGAAATAATTGGGCAACTTTGGCTCGCAAATTTTAATAGCGAAGATAAAACTTTAATAACTAATGTTGTTTTTATGGGAATGGGTGAGCCATTACTTAATTTTGTTCCAGTAATTGAATCAGCTAAAATAATGAAAGAACAACTTGCCTATGGTCTTTCTAGAAAAAGAATCACGATTAGCACTTCTGGAATAACACCTCAAATAGATCAACTTTCTAGTGAAGTTGATGTTTCTCTTGCAATATCTCTTCATGCACCAACAAATGAGCTCAGAGATGAAATAGTCCCTATCAATAAAAAATATCCTATAAGTGAATTAATAAATTCATGTAACAAATATTTAGATTTTTATAATGGAAAAAGAAGCATTACTATTGAGTATATTCTAATAGATGGAGTAAATGACTCTAAAGAACTTGCTATAAAATTAGCAAAATTACTCTCAAAAGTTTCATGTAAAATTAACTTAATTCCCTTCAATCCATTTGATGGTTCAAATTATAAAAGATCAAATAATAAAAATATTGAAGTTTTTAAAAAGATATTAATGAATAAAGGTTTTATTACCACATTAAGGGTAACTAGAGGCGATGCAATAGACGGAGCATGTGGTCAATTAGTTGGTAAACTTAAAAAATCAGTAAAAGGAAAAAAACTCATTTCGCATCAATTAATATCATGACAGTCGAACTTAAATCAGCAAATTCAGCAAAAGTTGGAAAAATTTTTAAAGATGCTCGTAATAATTTAGAGTTAAGTAAAAATGATATTGCTGAAGCATTGGTGATGAATATAAAGTATATTCAAGCTATTGAGTCTGGCAACTATTCTCATTTTCCTAGCGAAGGTTTTGCTCGAGCATATTTTATTAAATATCAGGATTTCTTATCTATAAATTGTGATTTCCCCTTAATCTATGATGAAGATAGTAGAAAAATTGAAATTATTGAAAACTCTATATCAAAAATTAATACATCATTAATGCCTTTTTTTAAAAAGGGTGTGATTGTCATATTAACCACCTTTGTATTTTTAAGTTTTTATAACATTATTTCTAATAATAATTCTGCTAAGAATAAAAATAATATGGCGGACAATAATGAAAATGAGCAATTTATAGATCAAGAAACTAAAAATAAAATTATTGAGTTAGATGAGCCTGTAGTTTTCGATGAGGCCTCTAATAAAGTTAATAAGGTTAATATTGAAAATAAAACATCTAGCTTATTAAACAATAAATTAACTTTAAATTTTCTTGATGAGTGCTGGATCGAAATATATTCTGGTAATGAGTTAGTTGCAAATCAACTATTTCAGCTCGATGATGTTTATATGCTGGATATAAAAAAACCCTTTAAAGTTGTAGTTGGAAATGCAGATAATGTGGAGGGAACTTATAATGGTGATAGCATTGATTTTATTACTAATGCTAATAGACTTAGGGTAAATACTATTATATTTAATGATGAGTAATTGGATTAAAAGAAAAAACACTAAGATTGTTAGTGTTGGTAATGTCAAAGTTGGTGGAGCTAATCCAATATCTGTGCAATCAATGACAAATACAAATACGTCTGATGTTATTTCAACAGTTAAACAAATAAATGATTTAGAAGCTGCAGGTGCAGATATTGTTAGGGTCTCTGTTCCGGGATTTGATGAAGCAAAAGCTTTTAAAGAAATTAAAAAAGCAGTCTCTATTCCATTAGTGGCAGATATTCATTTTGATTATAAAATAGCTTTGGAAGTTGCTAATACGGCTGATTGCTTAAGAATTAATCCAGGAAATATTGGAAAAGAATCAAAAATTAAGGAAGTTATTGCAGCAGCAGAACATCACAATATTCCAATAAGAGTTGGAGTAAATGCAGGTTCGCTCGAAAAGGATTTACAAAAGAAATATGGAGAGCCTAATGCAGATGCACTCGTTGAATCGGCATTAAGACATGTAGATATATTAGATAGATTTAATTTTACTAATTACAAAATGAGTTTAAAGGCTTCAAATATAGAAATGACAGTAGAGGCATATAGAAAAATATCAAATCTTATTAATCAACCTCTTCATTTAGGTATCACAGAGGCTGGAAGTTATAGAGCTGGAACTGTTAAGTCTTCTATTGGAGTTGGAATGCTTTTGTCTGAGGGTATAGGAGATACTATAAGAATATCTCTTGCATCAGACCCAATTGATGAGATAAAAGTAGGTTGGGATATATTAAAAAGTTTAAATATTCGAAGTAGGGGGGTTAAGATTATAGCTTGCCCAAGCTGCTCGAGACAGAACTTCAATGTTATTGAGGTGGTGAATGAATTAGAACAAAGATTAGAAGATATTTCAGATGATATCGAAGTTGCAATAATAGGTTGCTATGTTAATGGTCCAGGTGAAAGTAGAGCAGCTGAAATAGGTCTTACTGGCGCTAGCCCAAGCAACTTATTGTATGTTGATGGTGTCCCAGATAAAAAAATTAGTAGCGAAAATCTTGTTCAAGAAATAGAAGAAAAAGTTCGAGAAAAACTATCTCTTAGAAACGCTACTGAAATTATTGCAAGGAGTTAAATTGGATAAAATCAAATCATTAACAGGAATGCTAGACTTATATGATGACGGAGATAAAACTAATTTACCTGCAAAATTATTTTACCTAGAAAAAAAAATAAGAGATATTTTTAAGGGTTATAAACTTAATGAGATAAGAACGCCTATATTAGAAGATACTAATTTATTTATAAGATCAGTAGGCGGAGCATCAGATATTGTTAATAAAGAAATATATTCTTTTAATGATAGAAATGATAAAGGTATAGCACTTAGACCTGAGGGTACCGCAAGTGTCATTAGAGCAATCATAGAAAAAAAATTAGATCAAACAAATCATAAATTATGGTATATGGGTCCAATGTGGAGATATGAAAGGCCGCAAAAAGGACGCTACAGACAATTCAATCAAGCTGGAGTTGAGATTCTTGGCATCCCTGAGGGAATGCCTGAATTTGAGATGATTTCAATAGTATGCTCAATCATAAGTGAATTTAAATTACAAAACTGCACTATTAAAATTAATCATTTAGGCACTCAAAAAAATAAAGAATTATTTTGTAATGCCTTGGTAAAATTCTTGGAACCATTTAAAGAATTTCTAGATGAAAAAGATCTTCAGAGACTAGAAAAAAATCCATTGCGAGTTCTAGATAGTAAAAACAATGAAACTCAAAATATTTTAAGAGACGCCCCATCAATAAATGAATTTATAGATTCTTCTGCTATAGATTTATTAAATTCAATCCAAAAATATTTTTCTGATATCTGTAATATAGAAATTGATTACTCTCTAGTTAGAGGTCTTGATTATTATTCTGGTTTTGTTTTTGAAGCAGTTTCGTCAGATCTTGGGGCACAAGATTCTTTTCTAGGTGGAGGGAGATATGATCAACTTTGTGCAAAACTCGGTGGAAAAGATTTGCCATCAATTGGGATGGCAATTGGACTAGAAAGATTTGCAGAATTAATAGCGTTAAAAGATGATTCAGTAAAAGTCGTATCATTTCTGATTGTAACTAGTAATTTAGAGCCAAAAGCATATAAAATAGCGCACCAACTTAGATCTTTAAATAAGGATATTATTTTAGATATCCATTTATCAGACGGTAGCTTAAAGGCAAAGTTAAGAAAAGCTAATAAAAATAATTCGGATTATGCAATTATAATTGGAGAAGAAGAGCTAAAAAATAATACAGCAGTTATAAAGCCTTTAAAGAATGAACTTGAAGAACAGGTAACTGTCTCACTTGATGACTTATATAGTTTTTTTAAATCTATATAAAAAAGGAAAAAAATATGAATGAAATTTTCGAAAATAATAAATTTGCAACAAGAGCGCTTAATTTTTATAACGTATACAGAACATCAATTATTGCGATTGTAGCGATTTTGTTAATAACTATTATTTTAATCCTTGGCTTGGGTCAGATAAACAAATCAAACAATGAGAAGGCTGCAGAAATATATAACAAATGGACCTTACAAGAAATAGAGTCTGAAGATGGCCAAAACACCTCTAAAGAGTTATTCAATGAGCTATTAAATTCATATAAAAAAACTGGTTACACAAAGCTTGCTCTCTTAAACCAAGCTTCTATAGATGCAAAAAATGGACTCAATAAAGAATCTCTTAATAAATTTTTAACGCTAATTGATTTAACAGATGGTTATAGTGGAAACGATCTTTTTAATAAAATAGCCAGAGTTAATGCAGCTAGATTGCTATATGCTGAGGAAAAATATGATGAGGCACTAAAATTACTAGAAAAATATTCATCCTCATCAACAGCAATGATTCATGAGCTATTAGGGGATATTTTAACAAAACAAGAAAAGATTGATTTAGCCAAAGATCAATATTTATTATCAAAAGATAAATATACAGATGAAGCATCAACTTCAATTGTTTCAATGAAAATCTCTAATCTATCAAAATAATATGACTTCAGCCAATTCAATGACTTCAAAACAAACTACAAGATTCTTTGTGATTCCTTTTTTGGTAGTATTTCTAACTTCTTGCTCTTCTTTGAGTTCATTAAAATTTTGGGATAATGATAATTTTGATTCAGATGAGCCTAGACCTTTACAAAATATATCAAGTATAAAAAGCATAAAAATTAACTGGGACTTATCTTTTTCAGGAGAAAACTATCTTGGTAATTTTGTACCTGCATTTAGTGCTGATAACATTTTTTTTGCTGATTCCACAGGACAGATTAAATCATTTAACTCAAACCAAGGAAAAATAAATTGGGAGAAAAAAGTTAATTCTCTATCATCTGGAATCGCATCTGGCTTTGGTATGCTTGTTGTAGCAGATACAGATGGCAATATTATTAGCTTAAATCAGGCTGATGGATCTATTTTATGGTCAGTAAATGTCAAGGGAGAGGTATTAGCTCCTAGTGTGATAAGTACAAAACTTGTAATTGTAAAGACAGGTTCTGGTGAATTAATTGCTTTAGATAGAAATACTGGAGAAATAGTTTGGTCATACAGATCTAAACTTCCAACGCTTACAATTAGAGGAAATAGCAGCCCAGTAATTGATGATGATAAGATTTATGTTTCATTTGATAATGGAAGACTTACCGTATTTGAATTAGATTCAGGATTTCCGGTATGGGATGGAGCTATATCTTATGTTGGCGGAACTTCAGAATTAGAAAATCTAATAGATTCAGATTCAAATCCTATTGTTGAAGGTGGCCTAGTTTATACAACTAATTATCAGGGTGCTTTAAATATATTTGATATTGCTCAAAAAAGATCAGTATGGCAGGTTGAAGCCTCATCCTTTTATTCACCACTTTTAATAAAAGGACTAATCGTGTTAGTTGAGTCAGGATCAAATATGAAATCTTACTATGCTAAAACATTACAAGAGTCATGGACTTCAGATGAATTTCTTAATAGACAATTATCAAATCCCATAGCATTTGATGGGAGTATAATAGTTGGAGATTTCGAAGGTTATATACATATAATTGACCCTCTCAATGGAATATCTATTGGCAGAAAAAAAATATCCAAGAAGCCGATTAAAATGATTATAAGCAGGAGTAAAAGCTTTTATGCTGTTGATGAGTCATTTAATTTATTCTCATTAAGCATATAAAATGTATATCAATAATGTTTACTTCAATAGCAATTATAGGAAGACCGAATGTTGGCAAGTCTACCTTATTCAATAAACTAACAAAATCTCGACAAGCAATAGTCTCTGATTTTTCAGGTTTAACAAAAGATAGAAACTATGGCTATATTTCTTTTGGAGATCAAAAAAGTTTAATTATTGATACTGGTGGTATTGCACAAGATGATTCTATATTAAAAGAAGATATAGCTGAGCAAGCTTGGATTGCTGCTGAAGAATCAAATTTTATAATCTTTTTACTAGATGGTTCACAAAATCTAAATAAAGAAGACTTAGATATTTTAACAAGGCTAAGAAAGCTAAATAAAAATTTCATTACTGTATTAAATAAAATTGACAAGAAATC
>ERZ651776.4898-NODE-4898-length-11974-cov-4.298226_pt1 | contig 11974 bp, 11 predicted proteins | sample MGYA00514761_ERZ651776 | MGnify/ENA metagenome assembly ERZ651776 | reverse complement strand
CGCCCGGAGTTCATCAACCGGCTGGACGAGGTCATCGTCTTCCGTCCACTGGACCGCGAGAATCTGACTTCGATCATCGAATTCGAACTCTCCATGGTTCGAGAGCGGCTCGCGGCCAAGAAGATGACCCTGGAACTCGACGACGCGGCCAAGGGCTTCCTCATCGACAAGGGGTACAACCCCGACTTCGGCGCTCGGCCGCTACGACGCGCCCTTTCGACCTACATCGAAGACGCGTTGGCTGAGAACCTGCTCTCGGGCGAATTCATCGAGGGAGATGTTACGCATTCTGATAGTATTGTAGAGACTCACACCTTCCCTCTCAGCACTCTCGGCCAAGTTACATTCGGTCATCGATGCCTTAAAGAGAAATACACTCAAAATCCAGCAGATGACAAAGAGAGATACCTGATCAAAGCTGGTCTTCTTCATCTTCTCACCCAACTGCGACTTGATAGTGTTCTTCGAAGGCTTGAAACGGCCGGGAAAGTCCAAGAAGAATCTCCTAAATGTGTTCCCCTGCTGAGCGGCACCGGCAGCGGCAGCCGTAGAGTTCCCTGATCGGTGACTAGCCAAAGTGACGCCGCCGTGATTCGTCGAGGCGAGGGAAGAAATACTGTCCTTCAAGCCATTTACTTGACCAAGTTCGGCCATCGAATACGACGTCGCGGAGGACTCAGTTAAACTGCTTGCAATTCAAATTACCGTTTTTGGTTGGTGGTTGGTGGTTGGTGGTTGGTGGTTGGTGGGTGGTGGTGGGTGGTGAGCGGGATTAATATAAAAACGGCGACAATATTGTTGATTTCTGTACGTAGCACTGTCAATAAAGTGAACTACTAACCTATTCTGTCCATCCTCCGTAAGCGACGATTGCCTGGAAAAACCCAGTCCATCCTCACTGTCGTCCTCTCCCTGTATCTTCTCCTCGTCTTCCATCGGCATCTGTATATTATCGGGATCAATCTCATCGATGAAAGACAAAGCGAACGAGCGGTGTGCGTAGTAAATACGAAGAAGATACTCCATAAAACGGGCGAACTTAGAGATGCGGACACTGGCTATCAGTATGAAACTTAGCTTCGAAGTGAGGTCAGACGGAAAGAAAAAGATCGAGCCAATGTTCATGTATATTGAGTCTGGATACTCTGTTAACTCAGAGAGAAGAGTTATAGGTGCCGATGTTGTGAGATCTGTGTCTAAGGTACCGTCATTAAAACCATCGTCGGTGATTTGGGCAGTAGAGGACTTAATCAATCCGTCCTTCATGATCGGAATGCAGCTAAAAATTACGACAACATCAAGCAAAAACAGTGTGGACGTATAATAATCATTCCACTCGACGAAAACCCTCACGAAGAACTCCAGCATTATAAATCCAACCGAAAAGTACCCGACCACATTTCCCAAAGTAGCTGATTCACCCAACTCGGTATAATTGTTCATGAAGACAATGGTAGGACCGAACGCCAAGAACACCGTCACAGAAAGTAGCAGCGTTAGGTACAACGGATGTACGAGAACGGCCTGCAAAAACATCCTAGTGCCATCACACTTAAACGGTGAGGGGGGGACGGAGACAAAACTCGACATTTGGAATCTCCCTGACTGGGGACGAGAACGACGGGAGGAGTGGGTGGCGGAGATGTGATTCGTATTCGTGGTTTTCGTTCTGGATTTGGGAGAGGACTGGTAAGGAGGATTAGGCATACCTTGTATTCACAGAAATAAAATATGGGGGGGAGGGTGTAGAGGTGTGTCGTTCAAAAAAAGGATCCAGAATTACAGGTTTGGCAAGGAATCAAAAAACACGATCGATGTCGATTTTTGTTCGTGCTGTTGAACAGTTTCCAATCAATATTTTCTTACTCGAGTCGGTCTTCCTCTCGTCCTATTACACCTCCTATTCCAATCTCGACCTTATTTTCCTTAAAACATCCAAACCGAGTGCCTAAAAATCTCTTCCCTAGCTGCAGCTCCCTCCGAAACAATATCGGACTAACGATGAGGGCACCGAATTTAACCCCGTTCTCCGACGCTATTCTACCCTTCCATCCAAATCCCAGTCCTTCTTCTCTCTCCTCCTCGTCATCATCCAAGACAATAGCAATACTCCTTCGCTCCCTGGACACCCCAAAACAAAAATCATCAGAATCACCAGCAAATGCAGCAAATCCCCTATCTTTAAAACGTCCCCGCGATGATGTAAACACGACTCACACTTCCTCGTCCTCGCCGAACTCAGACCCGACCTTACTCAACGCTATCCTCCCCCTCTTTATTTCATCCTCCGAAGTACCCCCCTCGTTACTCCGTCTTTCGAGACTGTTTAAAAACAAGTGGATCCCGATAAAATCTGCTCTGATACGTCCGGTAGACGGGTTCGATATTGTCAAGTCAGATAACACCAACAGTAATCCGAGAGAAAAACAACTGGAAATAGGACTCACCTCCCGACTTAAGCTCTGTGAGATCCTCTGTCGTACCCACGGTTTAATCTCCCCATTCGAGTTATCTGATCTCTACGAGAGCGTACGTAAGCTCCGGGATGTTTTGGATAAAAGTAGTGGTATGAAAAGGGGGGAGGTAGTTATGTTGTCGAGTAGTGACAGGTTGCGGGGATTGTTAGGGATGGCTCATTTGCCTGATGTAGGTGGTTGTGGGGACGGTGGGAGACGGAAGGAAAATCCACGACATCCGCCAGGATCACCGCATGGGAAGGGCAGTGACGCCGCCGAGGACGGCGATGGACACGAAATCAAACTTGTGAGGATCATCGTTGAGAGAATAAGTGATTGGTGGAGTGATTATGACGATGATGGATTTGGGGGGAGGAGGATGAGTGATGAAGACGGCGTGAAAGAAGTACTTGGGTGCTTTTGGAGGTGTTGCCTGAGTAATGGTATCGGGTTCGGGGAAGTAGAAGGGGGAGAACGACGATTGAAAGGACAACAAGTGGGGGGAAACAAAGAAAATCAGTCACCAATACTACCTACCTCCTCACAGAAATCTATACTCAAAACCCTCCCTCTCCTACTGATACATAATGTCCTCCTCCCCCCTCCTACCTCTCCATCACCACTACAACAGCCTACACCAATATTGCAATTCTCCCAGCATGTAACGACTTACCTACTGTCGATATTATCGAGTACGGAGAGTATGAATTCGTTGGATGCTGAAGGGAGAGGTGTCCTAGGGTATGTTTTAGGATTAAGTGATGTTCGTATGTTGTCTTCGTTTCCCCCCTCCGACGAAAAAGCAACAACAAACTCAAATAAAGGCACTCGAGGGGAGATAATTGGCAATGACGATTACGTGGGATATTTTGTCGAAAGAATGATTATAACAGTACTCAAGTCCACAACGATTATTCCCACTGTCGGGATGATACTGGCCGGGTATTGCAAGATTATGGTCGAGAATGGTTTTTTTGAGACGGAAAGTGGGAATGGGAATGGGAACGGGAATGGGGCGGAAAGTAAGCAGGGAAATACAAAGGATCGTGCTGTGAGTAGTGTTTTTAACTCCCTTAAATCAAGGGTGATAAAAATCGCCAAAGACCGCCTCACAAAAACTGTCCCAACGACGCCTGGGGAGAATTCCATTGACATGGAGATATCGAAGATCAACGCAGCCGTTGATGCCGCCGTTGGATGCGCGGTTTTGAGAGTTCTTTAGGAGAGGACTGTAGGAAGGTTCACACTATACATACATGTATTGTGTGTATCCTTAATAGTGAAACACCTTATGACACGTAGAAGAACACATTTGAAAAAAATAATCATCTCCGATAAAACGCCGAAAACACGGCTCAGCAAAAAAAAAGTGAAAATAAAATTATTAACGTAAAATAACCTTGAAATTCAATCGTATATCGTCCACTTCGTCTCTTAAGCTCCGGGAGAATAATGCCGAGCTACAAAGAAACGGTGGCGAGTCGAGTAAATCATATCTTTGGACTATCAGATGATCTGAAGACGACAATTGATGCAACTTCCTCATCATCCTCATCAACATATTCCCCCTCCGTATCCCCCTACAAACCCAACCAATCCCATATCCCCGCCCTGGACGGTCTTCGAGCACTCCTACTACTCTGGGTTATTTCATTCCACACCATGTTCTTTGTTGCCTCCACTGGACAGCTTACACGGAAGCAAGCAGAGGAACTTGCGGAGGAAGTTGAGCACTCGTTGCCTCCAATGTTTAATGGGCACGTTGCTGTGGATGGTTTTTTTGTACTTTCGGGTTTTTTAATAGGGAGGGGTCTGCTTGCAGGGTCATCTCTTGGATGTTCAGGTTACATAAAGTTTCTCCTGCGGAGAGTCTTCCGTATCTGCCCCGTATTCTACACAACGATATTAATCTACTGCGTAGCAGTTTCTTTCCTTCCCACCTCCTCAGGAGGTCCTGCCAAGTGCACCTTTTCATCCCTGCTCGCCAACTTATTCTTCTACCAGAATACTATGCCGATGACCGATGTTTGCTTGGCTTACGCTTGGAGCCTGGATGTTGAGGCCCACTTCTACGTCCTCGCACCTCTACTCTTCCTTCTCCCCCTACCCTCCTTTCTCAATGGTTCTTGCCAATTCCGCCTCTTTCTTCTCCTACCCTTCCTCCTCGCATCCCTCCTCCTTCGTTTCTCAAGAGCACAGGAGTTGGAGGTTGATGAGCGTGTGTTTTCTCTGACGGTACTTGACATGGGAGACGATTACTTCGGGTCAACTTTTTATGCAGGTACGCCGACGAGAATCTTCGGACCCCTGCTCGGACTCGTCGGGTCGTTTTTCGTCGGTGATGTTGTAGGAGGGGCAAGATATTACAGAGGAGACGAAGGAACCATAGGGGAAAACAAGAAGAAGACGGCGGCGCAAAGGATAATGCATGTGAACGGTGGAGGGGGGAGCACTTCAGGGGATGAAAAACGCCAGCAAAATTTTTACGTGGAAATTACCTGGAAGACCACGTTGGTGGGGGGGTTCGGACTTGCCGCACTGATTTTGTCTGCAGCGTTCTCGTTTTTTGACTTGGCCGGCATAATACCGTCATCAGGGGAGAATGTTGCGTTTTGGGTCGCCAGTGCCAGGGTCATTTACTCGACTCTGTTCATGTTCGGTTTGGTGGGGTTGGTGTCAATCGAGTATGTTGTCCGGGAGGAAGTATATATGAACGTACAAGGCCAATCCTCATCCTCCTCTAACCCTGAGATTTGGGAGGAAGAAGAAGACGAATCAGAACCTTATTACAGACAAAACACCGACCTCATTAAGAAACTATGGCACCCGATCTTGACTCTCCTGGGGAGTCGACCGCTGTGGCTTGCGGCTCAGGTTTCTTACCCTGCTTTTCTCCTGCACCCGTTGTTGATAATTCTGGTATACATTTTAGCCCCGTTTTCGAGGGACGATCCCGTGCCTGGAATAGCACAGCTTGTGATGCTTCTTGGGGTTCACGCCGTGTCCGTTTTTTTGGGGTCTTTCCTGATGCATGTGCTTGTTGAACACCCATTCGTTAGACTGGGTAAGAAGGTCGAAGGGTTGCTGTTCTTGCCAGCCAGCGGAAAGGGGGGAGACAGTGAGGGAGGATTCGGCTTGGATAGTAGGAGAGGAAGGGGTGGTGGTGGTGGTATAATGAAAAGTAGAGGGAGCGTCGACTATGAGCAGCTTAGCTTGTTTGTTGATGATGATGACGATGACGACGACGACGATGATGACAAAGAGAATGGCGAGGACGTGGTAGAATCTAATGATAGCTTTGAGGAAGCGCAACTGTAGGTTTTTTTAAACCCAAAAGATGAGATTATATTTTGCGAAAGAAAACAATTTACCTTAATTTAGAAATCTACGTCCATCAGTGGAGAGAGAGTAGTTGTCGTCACTTATATTCTAGGGTCCCACCTCTTCAGGAGAAACAGGTAGGAGTAAACGAATGTACAGAGAATGACGACGATAGTGCCCGTGATGCGCTGATCAAACTCTCTGAAGAATCGTTTCGCCTCACGAATGACTTTGTCATTTTCATTGGTGACTCTCACCCGAAAGAAGCGGAGGCAACCATTCGCTTGCGAGACACAGAGCAAGTTGTTCAGCCACCTAATTTTTGTGATGGGATGATTGACGACTCGTTTATTTTCTTTCCAAGATTTCGGGTCGATGATGAGAATTGCATTTGATGAGCAGATAGCAAGCGACTGCGTCTCATTGTTGTAGTCCAAGTCGACCAATTGATCATCGTCGGTCAAAAACTGCTTACAAAATTGCTCCACTCGAACATCCATAGTCGTCAGCACCACAATAAACCCATTTTTGAACCCAGCAATAATTGTTCCGTCCGATAGCCATTGAAACTTGACAAGGGCTCCATATTCCTCCGCGAAACTTAAATTAAGGGCGTCACGATCTCCTCCAGGTTTGCCCTTATCATAAGTGGAGTTGAAGAGCATCAAATGCTTCCTGTCCATGTCTCCAGCCACCATCTCGGAGCTCTGGGATTTGCCGAAGGATAACCCGCCCACAATCTTGGCTGCATGCGGATTGTCGACAAAATAGCGAGCGAGCGAGCGAGCGAGCGAGCAAAAAGAAATACAATGAAATTGTCAGTTTAAGTCCATATGGCAGCGAGCCAACGAAAATAGAGCGGGTAGTTATTTCATTTCAGCTCACCTCCTGTTCCCCCCAAATCTACAATACCAGGTAAACCAAGCCGATGCAGGAATAGTCCACCGTTGTCCCCTGCCCAGACAACCGTTCCACTGTTGGAGAAGGTTACGGAAACCACATTGCCGAATTTGCTTTTTCGGCTGTTGTTAATGTTGTTGGCAAGAACCAACCTCTGCTCAGTGCCACTCCCACTCATGTCAATCAGTGTAAGCTTCGCTTGGTTGGAACCAATTGCTAGATACTTGGAATCACTAGAAAATCCTAAGTAGCTCACGACTCCCTTAAACTCTACCACAGTTTGTCTGTTGCTCGCCCTCTCCCATATCTCAACCCCATTTGTCTTCCCTATGGCCCAGAAAGCAAGATAATCTCCTCTCGGATCCCAGGCCATCTTATTCACCTCCCCTGTTCCAGACGGTATCAATTGTGCAACAATATTAGAGTTCGTGTTGCTGTTCGTTGAACGATCAAGGTTAGAGGCAGAGAATATCTGAACAACCTTTGTGGTCCCAGTGGAGGCACAGAGATTGTGAACAGGATTCACCGTGAAGAGCAGGTCTGCATTCCCATGGTACTTTGAGGTTAACGGAGGAAGAGGTGATTCGAGCATCGTATAAACAGGGAACACGACAAAAAAGAAATGAAGAGAAAAAGGGAGGTTCGGATATCTCTGGGGGGAGAATTACACAGTTGATTCCAAGTAGCCGGAGGCGATGATCTGTAGTTTGACCGCTGCGGAGGATGATTTATGACATGCAATACACTTATTACTTTCATGTATTTGCATGTTACTTTTGTGTGTTTCATGAAGTTTGTGACGAGTCCGAAATGAGGGCCTTTTTCGTGCCAATTGGCTTGTATTCACACGATTATAAATAATAAGAAATCAACCATGTTTGTAATCAATCATCGCAAGTGTACGTCTTCTGACTAATGATTACGGCTGTAATGAGCCCATATAATGCAAGCGCCTCACTAAAAATAAGCATCACTACCACTCCGACATACAGTTGGCCTGCTTTCTTCTCACATATGCTCTCTTCTGCGACATCAAACAAGCCGGTGGTGGGAAATGCAGCAGACTCTTCCCCTTCTTCCTCCGTCGTTTGAGAAACACTCCCATAAGTTTTACGTCCTATCCGACGGCCCCGAAACATCATGCTGACAACTGTTCTTTTTACATCGACTGAGCTCAGGTGGAAATTTACGGCTCTTGTACCCACATTTCCAATCATGCCTATGCACTTGCCAGCTGCAAGACTGTCAAGTTTGTCAAGTTAGAGAGATAGAATGTGTTAGGGTTGTTTGACTTTGGGTGGTTATGTCGAACAATGGTACCTCCCTCCAGCAGCAAGCAACAATTAAGAAAATACATTCTCCCTTATCCATTACCTACCAGCAGAGGCCACAGCAGATACCAGCAGAGAGGTGTGCAAAACCACTGTAGATGCTGTAGGTCGTGTGTCCCGTCAAAGGTTCAGGAGGGCTTATGCTCCCAGCAATAATAACGCCGACAACGAGACAGTACACACCCAACACTCCGCTCATTACTACTGGGAGTAGGTTCCTCATCAGGCTTTTTTGGGCATTGCCAGGGATTGACGTAGTCAAGAGAGACGCACCAGAAGTATACGTCCCTATGCTCGAACCCATAGTTCCAAGTCCCATGCATAAAACAACACCCATGTAGCCGAGAACAGGGGCGTAGGGGGGGCATAGTGACGGTTTCATCACCGATGTTGGAAAAAGACCTGTAAAAACGGGGGGGTGGGGGGAAATTGACGTCCAAAATATAGAGTCTGAGCCTGGATAGCTACAGTCGACGACTTAATGGCAAAAAAAATGAACGCTTTTGGTGCGATCCATCTTGATTTTATTCACCCATTTTGCTATTTATTTTGGTGGGGGATCGCTCCTGGCAATTCATCGATAGTTTTATCTGATTTTACTTCCCCTCCACACGTCGTCGCAGCTGCTGGGACGGCCAAGACAAACTTCTGCCAATAATAGTCACACTGCTGCCAGCAGGCGACGACAGTGACACAGCAACGTCACCGTGGGTTTGACAGACACTCCTTGTGCCCTCTATAAACAGCCGATGCTGCTAAGACTCGCAATGTTATTCACTGCATTTCGTGGCGTGAGCGCATTCAGCAGCCTTGCGTCCGGCCCTTGTTCGTTCAGCCGACGACTGTATCATTCTTCTAGCCGTCTGACTGCTGCATCTTCTCCAGGTTCTACAAAGTGGCCGATGCAGAAGGTTCGCTCCACGTTCATCGAACACTTCTCTTCTCTCCCTCCTCCGGCCAAACACACGTACTATCCAACTTCTCCACTAACGCCTCCTTCTAGTGACCCAACTCTGCTATTTACCAATGCTGGAATGAACCAATTCAAACCCATCTTTTTGGGGCAGGTGGAGCCAGGAAGTGGTCTGGAGAAGCTGCGGTCCGCCGTGAATTCCCAAAAGTGCATTCGTGCCGGGGGTAAACATAACGACCTCGAGGAGGTGGGCTACGACACGTACCACCACACATTTTTCGAGATGCTTGGCACTTGGAGCTTCAATTCATGCTATGGGAAGAGGGAGGCTATTGAAATGGCGTGGGAGGTTCTCACCAAGATTTATGGAATCGACGAGGATAGGTTGTACGTGACTTATTTTGCTGGCGACGCTGAACTTGGGCTGGACGAGGATAAAGAGACGAGGGAGATTTGGGAATCTATAGTTGAGGACAAATCGAGAATTATTGGGGAGGGAAGCAAGGACAATTTTTGGGAGATGGGCGAGGTAGGAGTATGTGGTCCATGCACAGAAATTCATTTCGATCGTATAGGAGGTAGAGATGCTAGTGGTTACGTGAACCGGGACGACCCCAACGTGTTGGAAATCTGGAATTTAGTTTTCATTGAATTCAACAAGAAGTGGGACGTCGAGAAAGATGATGCAAAAGTATTGGAAAAGCTTCCCGAGAAACACATCGACACGGGAATGGGACTGGAGCGCCTCACAAGCGTTCTGCAGGAGAAGACGAGCAACTACGACATTGACGCATTCGATGGAATATTCGAGCGAATTCGTGAAGTAAGCGGTGCTCGTGCTTATGGAGGGTCAGAAACAGACAAGTTAGACATTGCTTATCGGGTTCTAGCCGATCACGCCCGTGCGTTGACTTTCTCAATTGCCGAGGGACTGACTCCGTCAAACGAGGGGCGAGGGTACGTGCTGAGGAGGATCCTGCGCCGAGCGGTGCGTTACGGGAAGGAAGTGTTGGGGGCTGATTTGGATGGTGATTTCATGTCATCCATCTGCGACAGTGTTGTTGCCGAATTTGGAAATGATTACAAAGAGTTGAGAGAAGGACAAAAGAGAGTCAGGGAGATCCTCAGCGAGGAAGAACTGGCATTCAACACGTTATTGGCGAGAGGAATAAAGTTTTTTGAGGAGGAGGTTACAGTCAAAGGTGAAGTCAGCGGAAGTGATGCTTTTTTTCTTTACGACACCCTCGGATTCCCACTTGATCTTACTAAATTAATGGCCAGCGATCGCAACCTTGAGGTCGACGTGGAGGGTTTCGAGAACGAGATGGAGAAGCAGAAGGAGAGGTCGAGGAAGGCTGGCAGGAAGGGAAAGGAAGGCAGCGTGAATATAGTCGGGAATTTTGTGCTCGAGGCGGCGCAGACGTCGACTTTGAAGAACGAGTTGGGCGTCGAGATTACTGACGACACGGATAAGTTCGTCTTGGGTGATGTTGACACCTTCGGAACGGTCAAGGCTATTTACGACGGCGGCTCGGGGATTTTCGTCGACAATGCAGCGGTGGACGACGAAAACAAGGCCTGGGGACTCATCTTGGACAAAACTTCCTTCTACGCCGAGGCTGGCGGCCAAATCAATGATGTCGGGGTCATTAATGTCATAATGGACGGCCAAGAAGGCGGAGGAGGTTCTGCTGTTCGCTTCAAGGTATACGACGTGCAGGTGTACGGAGGGTTCGTGGTGCACATTGGAAAATTCGAGGGTGGTGCAGAGGGAGGGGTCGTGAACGTCGGGGACTCATCGATAGCGTCTGTTGACTTAGCGAACCGCGACGATGTCCGGCCCAACCACACAATGACGCATGTGTTGAATTACGCTCTCCGCCGTGTTTTATTCGGCCAGGATATCAACCAGCGTGGTAGTCTCGTCACGGGAGAGAAGCTTCGTTTCGACTTCACTTGCGGCAAGGGGTTAACTCTTGAGGAGGTTCAAGACGTCGAGGATATGGTGAATGGTGTGATTGAAGAGAACCTCCGAGTTTTTGACGACGTCGTGTCGTTAGACGAAGCGACTGCGGTGAATGGTGTGAGGGCTGTGTTCGGTGAGAGTTATCCCGACCCTGTGAGGATGATCTCAGTCGGAAGACCTATCGAAGAGATGATAGCAAACCCGAGCTCGGAGAAGAATGCAGATGTAAGCGTGGAGTTCTGTGGAGGGACGCATTTGTCAAACACAGGAGAGGCGGGTAGGTTCGTGATCATGCAGGAAGAGGGCATTGCGAAGGGGATTCGGAGGATTACGGCGGTCACGAAGGAAGCTGCCATCGAAGCAGAGAAGAAGGGTGTGCAACTGACGGAACTAGTCGGAGAGGTCGAGTCGCTGGTCGAAAAGAAGGATATCGAGGCGGAGGTGCTAGAAATTAGTTGCAATAGGTTGCGAAAGGAGGTTGATGGATCTATGATATCGCAAGTGAGGAAGACAAATTTGCGGGGAAGGGTTGAAAAACTGGCTAAATCCGCGGTGGAGATGAAAAAGGGGGCAGCCGGACAGAAACTGAATGCCCTCCTGGGAGAGTTGAGAACAAAATTGGAGGGAATGGAGGGGGAAAATGAAATCGTCGTCGTGGAAGATTTATTGGGGTTGGACGGGAAATCGGCGCAAAAGCTTGTCCAAAAGCTAGGGAAAATTAAGCCAGGACTTATGTTCTTTGGCGTTAGCGCCGCAGGGGGAAAGGTTGCTTGTGTATGTAGCGTCGGGGGGGGGGGGGGGGGGGGGGGGGGGGAGGGTGATGGGAGGATTGGTGCGGACGTTTGGCTGAAGAAAACACTCGATAAATTCAACGGACGGGGGGGAGGAAATGCCGCGTTTGCGCAGGGACAGATTGTCGGGGAAGATGTCGACTTGGAAGAGGTAATGCAAGCCGCAAAAGATTCCCTTGTGCCGTCGTCGTAGTGGTGGTGGTATTGTTTAAGAACAGAACGACGCAGATTCTTGATTGAGCGATGACAAAGTAAGGAAGGAAAGAAAAGGAAAGGAAACCAGATTTTTTGTTCGG
>ERZ651776.4897-NODE-4897-length-11976-cov-4.619716_pt1 | contig 11976 bp, 10 predicted proteins | sample MGYA00514761_ERZ651776 | MGnify/ENA metagenome assembly ERZ651776 | reverse complement strand
TGGATGTTGTAGTCGCTGAGGGTGCGGCCATCCTCCAGCTGCTTTCCGGCGAAGATCAAGCGCTGCTGATCAGGAGGAATTCCCTCCTTGTCCTGGATCTTCTGCTTGACATTATCAATTGTGTCAGATGGCTCGACATCAAGGGTGATTGTCTTTCCAGTGAGAGTCTTGACGAAGATCTGCATTCCACCTCGAAGACGGAGGACCAAGTGCAAGGTGCTCTCCTTCTGGATGTTGTAGTCGCTGAGGGTGCGGCCATCCTCCAGCTGCTTTCCGGCAAAGATCAAGCGCTGCTGATCAGGAGGGATTCCCTCCTTGTCCTGAATCTTCTGCTTGACATTATCAATTGTGTCAGATGGCTCGACATCAAGGGTGATAGTCTTTCCAGTGAGAGTCTTGACGAAAATCTGCATTGTTTTTTTTCAAGGCTGTGAGTTTTTATGCATTGGGAGAAATTAAAGGGCCATTGGGGGGCGGCAAGGAGGGTGTGAGGGCATTTTATTGGGTTGGGTTGAGGTTTGGGTTAGTATAAGTACGATGAAAATGTGTATGCTAGTGCAAGACTGCCACATGCAACGAGAATGACTCCTGTTTTTTTTTCCTACAGGCAAGTTTTTCGGTTAAAAAGTACTTTCAATCGGCTAAGAGACACAAAGAGAATACGACTGATCAATAATTTAATTAACTTACGTTCAAATTTGCTGGGTTTTATTTGAAAAGCTTTCGGAGTTCCGCCAGAGAGGACAGTTCGTTCCCGTAGTTCGTACCAGAGGATGGAAAATCAAATTGAGGTAACAATCAACGCTTTTAATTCCCGTCGAATTTTCCTTCAGCCGTACGGTAGATATTCTCTTGAGACGCAGCGCGAAAATAAAAATATTAGGACTTTTTCTTTGAGTGGGGGAGAGCAGAGAAGGCGGGGGGCTATAGCTTCCCTCGTATACTATTTTAAATGGAAAAGGATGATGCGGCATTGCCCGTTTTACGTGATTCCGTTGTAGATCTCGACAGTGGTAAGGGAGGAGGCCGGTTGTTGAAGGATGGTTCGGATGGTGGTAGTGGAGGGGTTGGAGGAAGGGGGGATGTTGATTATGATGATGAAAAGGATAGGAGGAGGGGCAGGAGGGATCGGAGCGACTATGTTCGGGAGAAGGACAGGAGTAGAAGTAGACATAGACGTGCTGATGGTTACGGTGATGATGATGGGAGGCAGACAAGGAGAAGAAGCAGGAGCAGGAGTAGGAACGACAGGCTTGACAAAGGCAAAAGTTTGGGAAAGAGAAGGAGTCGGAGCAGGAGGAGGAGGAGGAGAGAACCGAGTACAACATTCACAGAATCCGATTCATCCTACTCTGACGATTATCGTCGTGCATTTACCTCGTCGGACGATAGCGATTACGACTCTCACCGATATTACAGTGACAGCGGAGAGAGAAACGAGAGGAGAAGGAGCAGAAAGAAGAAGAGGGACAGAAGAAGAAATGATGACACGAGAAGACATGTGGAAGAAGACGACGCTGCTGGTGATAGCAGTGCCCCGACGCGACGCCCGAAAGAGAACAACTACGACTCGGAGAACCGACATCCTAATCAAAGAAGTAGCCAACGTCCAATTCAACCAATACCAGCAAAAGGCACCGGCATGAAAAGTCTTTCGGATCCAACGGAGGACTCGAGACCCAAAGAAGTCTCTCTCGGAGATCTCGCGCGTACAGACTCCTCACGGCAAGACCCTCGCCGGCCCTCTATCCTGAAGCTGCAGTCGCATTTTCGCGGCTATTTGTGTCGGGTGCGGTATCCTTTGTTGTTGGAGGAGATTTGGAAGATACGCGTTACGGCATATGAGGCGATGGAAAATATGGTTGATGAGGTTGTTAGTGAGGACGTTCTTATTGGGGTGGTCTTTGAGGTGCTTGGGGATATGGGTGATGAGGGTGGGGAGGAGGAAGGCGAGGAGCATACAACTATTGCTCATGATGTATGGGATAGCCTCGTTGATGATATAGTTGGACCCAACAGTATCGCCGCAAGGAAAGGAAGTCAAAGTTACCTGAAAAGTAAACCTATATCGGCGAACATGAACTTGACACGAGATATAGCGAAGGACACCATCGATGAGTTGATCTCCGAATACTTTGATTCCCCTGATGATTATGATATCAGGGACGACTTGGCTTCAATGGGGGGTGAAGCTTCCGTGAGACTTCCCCGTGATCGTCGTAATCCCTTACTTCTACTTGTTGATGCGATCGCAGCAGAAGTTGGTTCAGCGGAGTCCAGGTCTGTCGTCAGGGAGGTTATATCGCTCTCCGTCGTAGACTACCTAAACGAGAAGGAGGCAACGAATTTGGCTGAGTACGTACTACGTCTGGCGCTGGTAAACATCTTCGATGATGTAGCCAAAGAGTCGATACATGAAGAAAGCATTGTAGATATCGCTGAATCGATATGTCTTGATTTTGTTAGTGATATATCACTTGAACTCTCGGGTACCATCTTGCCGGAGATACAGGCGTCATCGAAGGAGGCGATGTTGGCGTACGCTGTGGAATCTGTAAGTGAAATTGCTTTGGGGAGGGGAGGGGTATTCGCGAAAGGGGCAATTGGCAGACTCGCAACTCTGGCGGGGGAAAGAGGGGAAACTGTTATTTGGAGGGAGGTTTTACAGGGGGTTTTAGGGAGGCTTATGGCTCAGAGGGTTTGCGAGGTATTGACGGAAGCAGATGTTATTATTGGAGAAAGTGCTGCTAATGCTGGTGACATAATCACGAAAGGTGGGACCAGTATTGGGAAGGAAGGTAGCAGCAGCAGCAACAGGAAGGAAAATATTGCGGGTATTTGCTGTGAAGTACTGGCGGAGCACGCGGCAAAGGTTAACCTTCTTGACAAGCTAGGGAGTGCGCTCGATGACGACGAAAGGGAAATTGATGAAATGGAGGAAATCAGGAGAGAGAGACTGAGATTCAGTTAACAGAGGGAAAACAAAACTGGGAATAAGGGGGGGGGGATTGGAAGAGGGCAGAGAAAGTGAGACATTAATGAGAAGGAGAAAAGAAAGATGAGCAAATGCAACGATGCGTGCAGCAACATACATTGAAAGGGAGTAACACTAAAACTTTAAGAGCGAGCGCACTAATTTAGAGGGGAGGAGGGGTACTTGCTTTATAGAATTCGTCGACCCGGCCCTCCGAAATAAGAAAAGCCAAAACACCCGCAAGATATTCGGGGACGATTAGGGGCTCTCCCCCTCCTCCGCCTTGGGCTTGCAGGGGAACTTAAGGTCGGGGTCCCACATGCAATCACTGCTCGGGCAATCTTGCTCGTTGTAGAACCAGCACCCGTTGGGGTAGCATTCAACGCCATATTCTTCTATATCGAAAGAACACTGGCCGATAGCCATGCACTCCTCCGGGGAACCACCCATTGCGGTATGGCATTCATCGAAGGGCACCATAGCGCATCCACCGGACGTTTCGTCAAAATAGCAGAGTTCCCCCTCGCATTCGTTGGGGTCGTCGCCGTCCTCCATGTCTTCACAAACATAAAGCGCACAAGGACCCCCCACATCCTCCTCACTCCCTCCCCAACGACATCGATGACTCCTCGCAAACAAAAAACAGGCATCTTGGTCCTGCTGCTCAGCACATATTTCCTCGGCGGGTTTGTTGGTTTTCATCCCACCAAAGGCAAGGGCGGAGGGTAGAGCTAGAAAGAGCTTCATGGTGGCCTAAAGAAATTTTAGAAAAATGTCAGGTACTTTTCGTTTTTTTCGATCTCCACCCGGCCACGACAGTATCCCAGATTCGTCATCCTCCTACCGGTACGTAACAGTAATCTTGTGGCAGAAATAATCCCTTTGTGGGGGAACTATTGCGCTAGCGATCTTGAGCGATGGAAATTAGCTGTTTATCGTGAGGGTTTTACCCTTTTTAGGCTCGACCCCCCTCGCCAAACAGCTCATTTTTCAACTGACCATTTCTGGACAGTCATAACGCCTGTTTGTGTATTGGCTCGTCATTGGTGGTTTTTGTGGTCATATCTACCTGCGATGCTACTTTCAGTACGACTCGTGACTTATATGACTAGGATAAGAGCCCCTTTTGGTCGAGCCCTTTATCCTCCTCTTGACTGGTTTTGAGAAGAATGGAAAAAGCAGCCTTTTTGCGCTCGCAGAACCTCATCGTAAGTTTTACTAACCCAATTTCTCCTCCGTCTGAATTCTTTTTCCCTTACAAACGATGCTGCTGACCACAAAACGCCCCTTGAATGACCCCTTTTTCTAACTATCCGGCTGTGCCGTCCTGATGACACCTTGGTCGTTGTTCTTCCTCTTTTTCCTCTTATTTGTGTCTCTTCGGTCTGCTTCGGCACCGCAGAGCAAGTTTTCTTTTCCTTCCCACGTGTAAATAATGTCTGATTTCATGATCAACTTCCTTGCCGGCGGTGTCTCCGGAGCCGTCGCCAAGACTTGCACTGCCCCCATCGAGCGTGTGAAACTCCTCATCCAGACCCAGGATGCCAACCCCAAGATCATCTCCGGGGAGGTCGCCAGGTACACCGGAATCGGAAACTGCTTCACCCGTGTCGCTGCTGGTAAGTTTCGCTCTCGCCTTCTCGCTGACAAAAAAAATTGGCGTCCAGTGTATCTATCCATGCCATGGGATCTTTCAACGGTAACTCATTGCGCGTTCGTGTGCGTATATTTGCGTATATTTGCGCATCCTCTAATGTTCTAACGCTCTTTGTGGCATGCTTCAAAAATTAACAGAGCAGGGAATTGGAGCCTTCTGGCGTGGAAACGGAACCAACATCATCCGTTACTTCCCCACCCAGGCCTTCAACTTCGCCTTCAAGGACACCATCCGGGCAATGTTCCCCAAGGTCGACAAGAAGACCGAGTTCGGAAAGTTCTTCGCCTGCAACGTTGCCGCTGGAGGTCTTGCCGGAGCTGGATCTCTTATGATTGTCTACCCCCTTGACTACGCCAGGACCAGGTTGGCCAGTGATGTCGGAGGAAAGGACAAGCAGTTCAATGGATTGGCTGATTGCATCAAGAAGACCATCGCCAACGGAGGAGTCGGATCCCTTTACAACGGAATTGGAGTCAGTATCGCCGGTATCATCCCCTACCGTGGAGTCTACTTCGGTCTCTTCGACACCATGTCTGGCTACAACCCGTACCAGAAGGATGAAAATGCCATCCTCCGTGCCGCCTCCAAGTTCGGTTGCGCCCAGTCATCCGCCATCGCCGCCGGATACGCCTCCTACCCCATGGACACCGTGAGGCGAAGGTTGCAGATGCAGTCCGAGAAGCCCCAGGAGGAGTGGATGTACAAGGGAACAATGGACTGTTTCGCCAAGATTATGAAGGACGAGGGAACCGCCGCCCTCTTCAAGGGAGCCGGAGCCAACGCCCTCAGGACTGTTGGAGCCGCCATGGTCCTTGTGTTGTACTCTGAGATCACCGCTGCCTTCGGAAGTGGAAACTAAGTGTTCTCAAAGAGAGTGCCTAAAGCAAAAAACAAAAATAAACGATTGTAATGGTGCTGTGAGTGTGACCCTTTCTTCGTCGAGAAAGTTTTTTTTTTAGGTTTTTCTTTCTTATCAATCGCATTAAATTACGCTCTTTATCTCGTGTCTATCTCTACGGTCAAACCGCCTCTACGTTCTTCTATGTGGCATCCAACCTGTTCTAATAGTCTCCATTCTCACCACCAAAAATATTTCCTCCAGAAAACCTTTCGATGGCATCTGTATCACCCGCCAAAGCCTTCTTCTTGTCCCTGGCCTGTCGTCTCTCCTCCCCTCCCTTCCTCCCCTTCTGTCTCCTCTCCCCATCATCTTTCCTAAACTTATTTCCTTCGACAGTGCCTTCCCCCCCTGCAGTATTCGGGAATGCCAACAGTTTGGAAGATAAAATTTCGTGGAGAACGAGGCCCAAGGTCGCGTCCACTTCGAGCGAGTGACGAGATACTGGCGATACGGGAATGTGCACAAGGATGTCACATCTGCTACTGTAGACACGAGGGCTTATGTCGTTTTTGGAAGCGTTGTAAGGATCCAATAAAACGCATATTTGAGTCAGGTTTGGGTCTACAGTACTCGTGCTATTACTGCTACTACTCTCTTCGTCTGTTATCATTGTCGCTACCGATTTTGATAGCTTATTTAAGGGGATGCTGAAAGCAAAAGTCTCTTCTTCATTGTCACTGTCTTTTGCAGCACCTGTGGAAGAGAAAGAAGAGAGTCAGTCAGTCGAACTTAGTTTCCAGCCTATTCGTTCGTGCATATAGTACTACTCACCTGCGACCTTCACCATCAATGCTTCCTCAACACCACCCATGCAACTCCCAATAATTCCTATGACCAATATCTTCGACGGCTCTCCAAAACCATCGGTGATCTCCTTCACGCTGGATACCTCGCGGTCATAGTCAATGAAGCTGTCTGCCCCATGAGCCCCAAAGCACGTGACTTTCCCTACAGACCCCGGCGTAACCACTCTTGTTATCTCAGTGCTCCCAAAGGCGACACAGGTGCGTAGGACAGGACCAAGGGATGTAGTCTTAGTGGGGTCGGGGTGGTCAAAAACTACTGCGTGCAACGAGCATTGGTGAATGGTCATTGCGTCGTCAGTAGTTTTTCACACCAAAAAAATACTCCTACCCGGCAAAAAAATTGAGGGAAATCTGAGACCTGAGACCAATTTCGGCCGTTGGAAATTTTACAAAAGTCACAATAAAGACTCCTCTCAAGATTTAATTCCAAAAAAGAACGCACATTCCTCTCTTTGTATTATTTTTCGTTCCCGTCCACTACTTTTAAAAGAAGTAAACGAAACTAAATACCCCTAAAATCAACAAGAACGAAAACGTACCATGTCTTCTGGCCCCTTGTCTCCTCTTAGCCCTTTCTCTACAAGGCTGAGCAGAAACAGTCTGAGTAACCAGGAAGTTGTCGCTACAAAAGAAGTGACCGCTAGAACGCCGTCGACCACCCCCAAAAGCTCCATCAAACAGAATGCTTTCTCTGCCCTTTGCAGCCCTGATGCATCTTCTGCTGATTCATTGCCTCCAGTTCCCTCCCCTCGCGATCGAGTGGGGAGCGTCTCCGATGAAGATGAGCCGCTAGTTTCTCCCAAGAGACCGGCGGAAGAATCACCTTCGGAGAAGGCGGCCGAGACGGTGACTGAGACAGAGGTAACTCGTCCACCCACCCCACCTCCTGCGGAAAAAGCACAGGTGGCAAAGACACCCAAGACTACCTCGATTTCAAAGGACACTACTGTCAAGGTCGTGTCGGTGAAAAAGAGCGCTGCCGCCCCTTTGTTGGTCTCTGAAAAGTCGGAAACAGTTGAGACAAACCCTGTTACGAGTGTATCATCGACCAAGAGCACTTCATCAACAACCAAGAGCTCTTCATCAACAACCAAGAGCTCTTCAAAGTCACGATTTGGGTTTGGTGGCTCCATCCCCGTTAAGTCGAGTGGTTATGGTAGAAGTGTGCCTATGAAGGGTCCAACGAAGAGCAACAATTCGATGAATAACACGTCGATGAGCTATGCGTCTGTTGCCAAGGAGGACGACAGTTTTGAGGTGGTGCTCAGCAAGAAGGACAAGAAGATCAACAGTAACAACAGTAACAACAGTAACAACAGTAACAACAGTAACAACAGTAACAATAATAACAATAACAACAGAATCTCAACGCCTCAATCAAACAAAAAGAAGCGAGGGGGCGGCACTCCTTCATCAAAGACCCCGGTAAGCTCAGCTCTGGTCCGAGCGACAAAATCCGTAATGTCGAATTTCCGCTCGACTCCCTCAAAAAAATCTCCACTGGAGAAGAAAGCTATCGGTGGGGGTTTCACAGGGCAGCAGATTGGGCGTTTGCCGGGGTACTTGTTGCGCTTCGACGTGGAAGATAGCGGAGTTAAGAAGAACTATGACAAGATTTTCAGCGAGGGGAGTGGGCTCAGTGAGAAGGATATTAAGGAGCTATTGAACGTCAAGTTGCCAGGAAAGGTGAGTTTCCTTTGATTCGACAAGAAATGAAATTTGTAAATTTCTTCACTCTGTTCTATCGTTCATACTGACCCCTTCTGACGCGACGCAATCCCAATCAACCAACCAACCAAACCAAACCACACCAACACTGCACAGTCCTGGGAACTGAAGAAGAAGGTTGAGGCTTCGTCTGCTGTGATAAAGCGCCTCAAAGACACCCTCAATAACCTCTCTAAGTCCAAGGAATCGTTCTACTCGCTTTCTGTCGAATCTGAGCTTGTTGCCCGAACCAACTGGGCGAAATGCGCAGAGAGGGTAGTCTTCATCGAGAAGGAGAATTCCAAATTCAAGAACGAGGTCAAGAATCTCAGCGTCGTCGCTGTCAACGCGAGAGATAACTGCAAAGACTCCCAGCGCGAGTTGCGCCAGTACCGTGAAAAAGCCCATTCGCTTGAGAAGGAGCTTGTCCCATTGAAGGAGGCTCTGGCCAACGCGGAGAAGCAGCACACAGAAGTTGCCTGCGCACTAGCGTCAGCCGAAGGGCGCTCCAACGAGGCGACGAAACAGGCCGAGCAGTGGCGCCACGAGCTGACCCAGCTCGAGGCCCAGAAATCTGCCGCTATCAAGGATGCCGAATCCACTATCTCGTCAAAATTCGAGGAAGAAGTGAAGACTCTTCGTGACCAGAACACCTCCCTGAAATCAAAAATGGAAGCTCGCGATGAGGAGTTGGGGCGCTTGGTAGGCGACATGAGTGATGACGGCTCCGGCGCTAATACTGGTAACGTAACGTCCGTCAAGCTCGAGCTAGACCGGCTCAAGCAGACGAACAATGACTTAGAGAGTAAGCTCGCACTGAAGGACTCGGAGCTCAGCAGTGCCAAGAGAGATGCCGAGAACGCGACACGCATTGCAGAGGTAAAGGACAGTGACTTCCAGAAACTAATGATGAGTATCGGAGACATCCAGAAGAGTGGACTCGCGCGGGAGTCGGAAGCAAACGAACTGCGTCGGGTCGCGGAAACGAAGGCATTTGATCTCGAGAAGGAGGCTACCAACCTTAAGCACGAAGTCAGCACCTTGACAACGGAGAAGAACAACTTGAAGAACTCTCTGGACGAGGCCAAGGCCACTCTCAAGGAGTGGGAGGGCGAGATCGCCGTCATGAAGGCTGAGCTGAACGAGTTCAAGGGTGGAAATGTCGGGATGCAGGCACAGCTCAAGCTGGAGCAACAGCTCCGTGAAAAGGCGGAGGAACGCGAAAAAGAGGAGAAAAACGAGCGTGTAGCCATGAGCGCACAAATGATGGCCATGACCCAAGACCACGCCCGCCAGGAGTCCCAGATTCGTGAGGAGCTCAAGGCCGAGAGCAGTAAATTCGAAGAGAAGGAGGCCACCCTCGAGAAGAAAGTTTCCGAATTGGAGAGTGGGCTCGAGAAGAAGGAGGAGCGAATCAAGATGCTCGAGGGCGAAGCCTCCGCGCTGAAAGAGACGCTGAACTCTCAGAAGTCCATCGCGGACTCCAACGTGGTGGAGGAGAACGGGAAGCTTCGGGGGGAGCTTGAGATGTTGAAGGAGCGCCTCAAAAACGCGGACCTTCGTTCCATGCAGGTCGCCCAGGAGTCCTCAGGCACCCTGAAGGAACTCGAGCAGAAGCTCAGAGAGGGCGAGACGGCCCGCCGGAAGATGCACAACGTCATCCAAGAGTTGCGAGGGAACGTGAGGGTGTTTGCCCGCATCCGCCCCTTCCTTCCCTCCGACGGAGTCGAGGCCGACGCCGTCCCCATAATCCAGCCCACCAAGGAATTCTCCTTGGCCATCGGAGACGGAGAGAACAAGACGAACTTCAACTTCGACAAGGTTTTCGCCCCCTCGACGGGCCAGGATACCGTGTTCTCCGAGGTGTCCGAGTTCGTCCAGTCTGCCCTGGACGGGTACAACGTCTGCCTCTTCAGCTACGGGCAGACGGGGAGCGGCAAGACCCACAGCATGCAGGGCAGCGGAACCGGCCAGATGAGGGGGATAATCCCCCGCGCCATCGAGCAGGTCGGGAAGTACAAGACCGAGCTGGAGGCCGACGGGTGGCAGTACGAGATGAAGGTGTCGTTCCTGGAGATCTACAACGAGAAGATCAGGGACTTGCTGCGCGACGACGGCGTTGGTGTGGAGGAGCTGAAGCACGAGATCAAGGTCGACCCCAAGTCCGGCCGTCGGTTCGTCTCGGACCTCACGATGAGGGCGATGGAGCCCACGAACCACTCGGAGATCGAGGAGGTGATGAGGCAGGCCGCGAAGCACAGGTCCGTCGCGAGCACCGACATGAACTCCACGAGCTCCCGCTCCCACAGCGTCTTCACGTTGCACCTCTGCGCGACGCGGCCCGCCTTCAAGCAGTGCCTCAGGGGCACCCTGAACCTCGTCGACCTCGCGGGGAGCGAGAGGCTCGAGAGGAGCGGCGCCACCGGCGACAGGGCCAAGGAGGCGATGGCGATCAACAAGAGCCTCAGCTGCCTCACGGACGTCTTCCTGAGCATCGGGAAGAAGAGCTCCCACGTGCCCTTCCGGAACAGCAAGCTCACCTACCTCCTCCAGCCGTGCCTCGGCGGCGACGGCAAGACGCTGATGTTCGTCAACATCAACCCCGAGGCGCCCAGCGCGGAGGAGAGCATGTGCTCGCTCAAGTTTGCGTCGCAGGTGAACGCCGTCGAGCTCGGGCGGGGCGGCGCCAAGCGCAACATCGTATCCGGCATTGGTAACAAAAAGGAGGATTCAAGCAAGGAGGATTCAAACTCCGCCGGCGGCAAGAAGACCGACGCCGACAAGAAAGGGACGATCAAGGGGGGAAAACGACCGGCGACCGCGAGGACCGCGATCGGCGCGGCGAAGAAGGCCAAGCGATGAGACGCCGGTGGGGATCAGTTTCAACAACGGGGGGATACAATCAAACGACGATTTAATGAACATCATCGTACATTTCAGTCTCAACCGTGCGGGTTCACGCTCTCCGTGACCAGCACCACCCTCTGTTTCTTCATCTTACGCTCCGCCCGCTTCATCAAACTCTTCGCACCGCCGGCCTTGACGATGCACATGGTCGCCTCGTAGATGGCGCGCTGCTCCTCGGCGCTTCCACGTCGAATCGGCGGCTGCAGCCGTTCCTCCCGCGTCAGTCGCACCTCGCGTCTCACCTCCGCGACGGCGGCGGCGATCTCATCCCCCGACGCCAGCAACAGCCCCGGCGCCTGCCCGAGCACCTGCCCGAGGTCCCCGCCGCGAAGCGCGATCTTCAAACTCGCCACGCGTCGCACCAGCGTCGTCGTGTCCATCTCCAGCAGCGGCGGCGATCTGTGCATGAGCATCGGGACGTCGACGAAGGGTACGAACCGGTCCAGTCGGACCACCGCGGATTCCATCCTAGCCGGGTCGCGAAACACGCTCCCGCGTCCGGACTCCGTCACCGCGCGCCTGCATTCGCTGCTACCGCCCCAGAGGTTCCAGAACCGAACCTTGAGGTCGTCGGCGCGCGTGCTGGTTCCCTTGAGAGTGCCGCCGACGGTCCACTTGCCCCCCCCGTCGGTGCGACCGTCGCCGGTTGACGATTTATTTTTATTTTTGTCCAGCCGGTCTTTGTCGATGACCCTCGCCTCGACGCGGGCCGTGACGGTTCGCATCGCGCCGCCCGCATCCCGCAGCGCCGCCGCGATGGCGGCACCGATGCCTTATCAGTTCAGGGTGAACTTGAGCGCGCTGTAGTTTCCGGTACTCCGGATATGGAGTCGGTGTTCGCATTGACCCGCATGAAACCAGAGCGCCGCCGACTGATTCTGATGCCCGATGATATGCGTTGGGAATGGTCTGGCGAGGACCGGCTGTTAATTTCTTTCGGGTTAGCTCCCGGGCAATATGCGACGACGCTGCTCGGTGATGTGTTTGATCTAGCGTTAAGTGGAGGCAATCGTGCGAATTCTGT
>ERZ651776.4894-NODE-4894-length-11979-cov-3.185263_pt1 | contig 11979 bp, 8 predicted proteins | sample MGYA00514761_ERZ651776 | MGnify/ENA metagenome assembly ERZ651776 | reverse complement strand
ACGATAATACGACCGGTGGTGGTGATAGACGCGCAGAGCTCAGTCAGATTAGGCATGGTGCGCTCGAAGATCTATTTAGTTGGCTGGCTAAAATGAATCGCAGTGGCGCCGGAATATTTGTCACCGTTAATGAAACGGATGGGCGAGGCCGGAAGAAGGACAACATTAAAAAGGTTCGCGCTGTGTGGCAGGAGGACGATGGAGCTGGTCGAGAGTTGCCACTGGAACCGCACATTGAGATTGAGTCATCCCCAAGGAAGTATCACCGTTACGTCCTCACCGATGGTACAGATGATTGGGATGCGTTTGATTCCGTTATGGCCTCGATGGTCACTGACTACGGCTCCGATCCAAATGCAAAGGATCGCTCACGCGTGATGCGTTTACCGGGCTTTTATCACTTAAAGGATCCGAGTCGACCTCACATGGTGAGTATCATCCAAGAGAGCGGCGCGCTACCTCTGCCTTGGCCTGACGTTGTTGAAGCCTTTACATCGAACGCATTGGCCCTGGATGTCACTAAAAACAATCATTCTGGCCTAGATGTCAGGAGCAAGATTGCGGCGATTACGACGACTGACAACTATCATGGCTCACTTCGTGACTTGGCGGCTCACTATGTCGCTAAAGGAAGAACAAAGAAAGAGGCAGAGATGCACCTCGAGAAGCACATGGATTCTGTGCCAATTGAATTGAGGGACGGCAGGTGGGGGCATCGCCGTCAACAGATTAGGTCGCTCGTACAATCAGCTCTGGATAAGGGATTTGGAGAGAACTATGTATGGTCAGAGCCCGTTGAATTTGGCAAGGAGGATGGCAACGAAAGTGGAACGTATCCGATAGACGCGCTACCAGAAAAAATGCGGGCTGCTGTAGAACAGGTCGTCTCACATGTTCAAGCCCCAGAAGCGTTAGTAGCGTCCACAGCCATTGCTTCACTCTCGTTAGCGTCGCAGGCGTATATCAATGTTCAGAGGGACAGTACGCTAATCGGGCCGGCTAGTTTGTTCTTGATGGTCATTGCCGACTCAGGCGAGAGGAAATCAACGTGTGAGAAGCACTTTCTGTCTCCTATTAAGGATTTTGAGGAACGGGAGAGGCGAAGGCGACAAGAAGACATTAAAAAATATGCCACCGAGATGTCCGGTTGGGATTCAAAGGTGCAGGGCGTGAAGCATAAGATCACATCCCTCATGAAAAAAGGCGTGAGTACAGCTGATGCCGAAAAGACTTTGTCGACCTTGATGAATGCGCGCCCAGAGGAGCCACTTATTCCTCGACTCCTTTACAGCGATGCGACGCCCGAGGCACTCGCAACTGGATTGGCGAAGGGTTGGCCGTCAGGAGGCGTGATGAGCTCAGAGGGCGGTGTGGTCTTTGGCTCCCACGGCATGTCATCGGACTCAGTTATGCGGACGCTCGCCATGCAGAACGAGCTATGGGACGGTGGAAGTATCCACTACGATAGGAAGACCACCGAGTCGATCACTGTCTCTAACGTGAGATTCTCTATGTTCATTCAGGTGCAGGGCGCCACGTTGACCGAGTTTCTAAATCGTTCCGGCGATCTGTTCCGCGGGATAGGTTCATTTGCTAGATTTTTAGTATCGTATCCAGAGTCAACTCAGGGGACACGCCCTTACACTGAGCCCCCTGAGGATTGGCGTGATGTGGAGGAATTTCAGTATCAAATATCGTTAATCCTCGATGGAGAACTGCCGCTAGATAAGTCTGGACAGATATCCCCACATACGCTCAAATTAGATGGTCAATCTAAGAGGGCGTGGGTGCGATTTTATAACGAGGTAGAGGCAGAATTGGCTGATTCGGGTAAGTACAGAGACATCAGAGATGTCGCGAGTAAGGCCGCTGATAACTGTGCCCGGCTAGCTGCCTTGTTTCAGTTCCTCGAGGACAAAGAGGCCGACTGTATTGACGCGGGATATGTGATGGATGCCGGGCGAATCATTCGTTGGCACCTGTCCGAGTCTCTTCGTTTCCTAGGTGGATCTGATAGGCGTAACTCGCTCCCAGTAATTTTGGACGAGTGGCTGACTGATCGGTGTCTCACAGGTCCCTCTGACAAGGTGTTGATGTCCGAGGTTATGCAGTACGGCCCCAATGTACTTAGGAAGAAGCGGGTGCTCATGGATACGCTTGAGGAGCTCGAGTGCATGGCCCGCGTTAGAGTCATCAGTGAGGGCAAAAAGAGGATTATTGAATTAAATCCAAAGTTGCTCGCTGCTACTGCTAATGTTGCTAAAGATCCTCGGCGTTAGCGATTTTAGCAACTTTAGCAGCCGCAGCGGTGATAGAACAGGAGAAAAACAGATGTCTAAATTCATTCCAGGGCAGTCTGGTAATCCAAATGGGAGGCCTCGCGGTACCGGTGTTGTCGCAAAACTCAGGGAGGCTATCCAAGGGGATATTCCGGACGTTATTCAGTCGGTCGTTGAGGCGGCTAAATCCGGAGACATGACGGCTGCAAAGATCTTGCTTGATCGTGTTGTTCCCTCGCTCAAACCGGTCGATGCGCCGGTTGTCTTGAATCAGGCAGCGGAGCTGTCGAGCTCTGGGCGAGAGGTGCTCCAACTATTGAGCGATGGGCAGCTCGGGATCGATCAGGCCCAGAGGATACTTAGGGCGTTGGGAAGTCAGCGAGATCTTATAGAGTTCGATGATCTCGTGAAACGCTTGGAGGTGCTCGAACGTGACGGCTAAAGCAAGACTATTGAAGCTCGAGAGAAAGAGAATTCCACCAAGGGATTTAGTCCGGTATCGGTGGGGCGGTGTGAGCCAGAAATCCAATGATGATGATTTGCCTCAGCCTCGGCAACACGATCTCGTTGTCGTTCGGTGGCGAGAATAGCAATGTTCGTTATTTGTGGGCCGATAAGCTTATGTTAGTGGTTTCTTCAATTGACAGAGCCCGACCACAGCGCAGACAACACACAAGGCGGCATAAGCCTTGATAACCTTGCCATGCAGGCACAGGAAGTTTTAGACGGCACATCGGATGATGTGTTAGCGGAGCTGATAGCCCTCAACGGATCTTCGGCAGGCGCAAGACCAAAAGCGCTAATTGGTGTAAACGACAAACGGGATCATATCATTCATGGTGTACATGATTTGCCCGCAGGCTACACACCATGGATGGTGAAATTCCCGAACAGTCAGGACGGCCTTGATGCCGGTGCAATCGAATATGTGTATGCCTTGATGGCAAAAGAAGCAGGCGTTTCCATGCCTGATGTTCATCTTTTCCCAGCGAAGCGCGGCACAGGGTATTTTGCGATTAAACGTTTTGATCGTGATGGCGACAAACGATACCACATGCACACAGCTTGTGGGTTGTTGCATTCAGATTTCCGTACGCCTTCATTGGATTACGAAGATTTGGTTGCGCTGACGGGCATGCTGACCCGTGATGTGCGTGAAGTTGAAAAACTCTATCAACTGGCCGTGTTTAACGTGCTAGCACATAACCGTGACGATCATTCAAAGAACTTCAGCTATCTGATGGATAGCCAAGGCCGGTGGAAAATCTCACCTGCGTATGATCTGACATTCTCATCTGGCCCACGCTGTGGCAAAACATTGCATTGGCGTTAGGTATCAAAGCCGTGTTCCTAGTACTCGCGGTATTCGGCAACGCGACTATGTGGATGGCCGTATTCGCGGATATGGGAGCCAGCCTACTGGTGGTGTTCAACGGCTTGCGTTTGCTACGCACGAACTCACTTCTACACGAAACGGAATCAGGCCCTTCAACCAAAACACTATAGCTGCTACAATCTTGCCCATGCGTCGCTTGTTTATGATTTTTCTGCTGGTATTGATGCCGCTGCAGCTCAGTTGGGCAGCGATGGCATCCTATTGCCAGCACGAAACTGGGGCCGCAGCCAAACACTTCGGTCACCATGACCATCAGCACAAGGCTGCTGATGGTAAAGACGCAGCACCCGATCCAGCCAAAACCGGTGGTGGTGACCCTGATTGCGCATCCTGCCACGCTGGAGGCACTTCAGTCCTAGCTGACGCTCTCACGATTCACTTGGTTGCCGACTCATCGCTTGGCACAGCTGATCACCGAGCGCGCCTCACATCCCCGCCTTTCGAACGCATTGAACGCCCTCAGTGGCGTGTCCTCGCCTGATCGGCGGGGAGCGCGTTCCTTCCCTCGTCGTCACTAGAGCAGTCGCGCTTGGCGCGTGACCGCATAAAGCCGCCTTTGCGCCGCTGACGTGACGATGTAGCAGGCGATCATTTGGATCGCTCTCCGCCGATTCCCTCGTGTTTTTGAAATCACTGGAGAATCGGATGTTGAAGAGTATTAACAAGCAAAAACGACGGGCGTCACTTGCCGTCCATAGGGCTACAAAAAAGGCAACTGCAGCGGCCCTGCTCCTTGCGCTCACTGCAGGGGTATCTTTTGCCCAATCGCTGCCTGCTGCGCAAGCCAACCGCACAGCCCAATCTGAGTCGCAGGCCGATGTGGCGACGCTTCTGACGTTGCAGAGGGCCATCGCGTTGGCGCTCGACGGCAATCCAGACCTTACCGTCGCAAAACGTGAAATTGAGGCTACTGAAGGTCAGGTGCTTCAAGGGCAAGCGCGCCCTAACCCAGAGCTTGCCTATTTACTGGAAGACCAGCGCGCACAGACCCGTACACAAAGCGTGCAGATTAACCTTCCCGTTGAAATGGGCGGCAAGCGCGCGGCCCGTATCGCGGCCGCCGAGCGAGGGCGCGACATCGCAGTGGAAGACCTGAATGTGCGGCGCATCGAAATCCGCGCCGCTGTGGTCGCCGCCTTCTTCGAAACGCTGGCAGCCCAGGAGCGTGTAGCACTGGCTCTTGACAGTGTCGATTTGGCGAGAAAAGCGACCGACGCGGTTGCCAAGCGCGTGGCAGCGGGTAAAGTTTCTCCCGTCGAAGAATCAAAGGCCCGGGTGGCTGAGGCCGGGGTGCGCGTTGAACTCGCCCAGGCGCAAAGCGAGCAGCGCAACGCTCGGGGACGTCTTGCCAGCTTGCTGGGTGCCAATCCACCTCGCTTCACCCTCGTCGCGGGCAATGTTGAAGCGCTCCCGCTCGTTCCAAGCTTAGACAGTGTCCAGCAACGCCTGTCTGTCTCGCCAACCTTGCGTCGTGCGCAGCTAGAGATGGAACGCCGCAGATTACTGGTCGATGTGGAGCGCAGCAAGCGTGTACCCGATGTCACCTTCAGCCTGGGAGTGAAGCGCCCCAATGAGCTGCAGCGTGATCAGCTGTTTTTCGGCGTCTCCGTGCCGTTGCCGTTGTTTGATCGCAATCAGGGCAACTTGCTGGAAGCGCTCAAGCGCGAAGACAAAGCCCGGGACGAACTCCAGGCGTTGAACGTGCGAGTCGGCACTGAAGTGATGCAAGCCCGCGAGCGGCTGGACGCCATTCGCGGGGAAGTCGATGTCTTGCAACGGGACGTACTCCCCGGGGCTAAGAGCGCCTACGACGCAGCCACCATCGGATTCGAGAACGGCAAGTTCAACTTTCTAGAAGTGCTAGACGCGCAGCGCACCTACTTCGCTGCCAAGTCCCAATACCTCAAGGCACTGGCCGAAGCGCATCGCGCAGCGGCGGACATTGACCGGGTGCTCGGCGACTCCACCCCGAATGCCGACAAGCCATCCAATCAGGAATGAATATGAAAATCGACACAAAAAAACTGAATATTAGCAAAAAGCAGTTGGTCGCCATCGCTGCAATTGCCGTGACTGGCGTAGTGCTTGGCACCGCCATTCTGAGCAACAAGGAAACCAAGACCGCTGAAGATGACGGTCACGGCCATGGCAGTCACGTTGAGGCCAAGACACACAGTGATGGAGAGCACCACGGCAAGAAAGATGGAGATGGGCACGATCACGACAAAGGCCATGCAGACGGTGAGCACCACGGCAAGAAAGATGGAGATGGGCACGATCACGACAAAGGCCATGCAGACGGTGAGCACCACGAGGGTCCGAGCAAGGGGCCGCATGGTGGCAAGCTGTTCAAGGAAGGGGACTTCGGCTTAGAGGCGCTGCTGGCCGAGGACGGAGGCGAACCACGCCTGCGGATCTGGCTGTTCAGCAAAGATAAGCCGCTTCCAAACAATGCAGCCAAAGTCAGCGCCACCATCACGCGCTTGACCGGAGAGACGCAGACCCTCAATTTTGCACCTGACAAGGACAGCCTGGTGAGCCGCGAGGTGGTGCCCGAGCCACACGCGTTCGAGATCAGCATCGTTGCCCAGACTGCCACCGAGCCCTTCATGTTTGTCCTGAACCAGGAGGAAGGGAAGGTCGAGCTTAGCGATGCACAAATCAAGGCCGCATCCATTGGCATCGACACGGCAGGTGCTGCGCGCATTAAGTCTGCTTTGCAACTGCCAGGCGAAATTCGTCTGAATGAAGACAGGACTTCGCACGTTGTTCCGCGTATTGCCGGTGTGGTCGAGAGTGTGCAGGCCAGCTTGGGGCAAGCGGTCAGACGGGGTCAAGTTCTGGCCGTCATCGCCAGCCCGGCGGCATCAGAGCAGCGCAGCGAGTTGCAGGTGGCACAAAAACGATTGACCTTGGCCAAGACCACGTATGAACGTGAGAAAAGGCTCTGGGAGCAGAAGGTCTCTGCTGAGCAGGATTATCTGCAAGCCGAACAAGCCTTACACGAAGCAGAGGTCGCCGTGGCCAACGCCCAGCAAAAGCTGTCCGCCTTGGGGTTGGCCTCAGGGTCTTTGGGGGGGCTGAATCGGTTCGAGCTGCGCGCGCCATTCGACGGCTTGGTGATCGAAAAACATCTCAGCCTCGGTGAGGCAGTCAAGGAAGACGCCGCCGTGTTCACAGTATCTGACCTGGGACAGGTCTGGGCCGAGATCAATGTGCCCGCGAAAGATCTGCCACTGGTCAGGGTTGGCGAAAAGGTCACCATCAAAGCGACGGCCTTCGATGCCAGCGCGACCGGAACCATTACTTTTGTGGGTTCATTGATCGGTGAGCAGACTCGCATGGCCAAGGCCCGCGTGGTCTTGGCTAACCCCAAGGGCGCTTGGCGTCCTGGTCTGTTTGTCAGTGTGGAGGTGACTGCATCGGAGGCGGAAGTACCCGTGACTGTGGCCAGTGACGCCATTCAGACCTTGGGCGACAAGCCCGTGGTGTTCCTGAAAGTGAACGGAGGCTTCATTGCCCAGCCCGTGCAGTTGGGCCGCAGTGATGGCAAGCGGGTCGAGGTGGTGCAAGGACTCAAGCCGGGGGCTCCCTATGCAGCGGCAGGCAGCTTTGTCGTGAAGTCTGAGCTCGGCAAAGCCTCTGCCGAACACACCCATTGATACCGGAGCCACGCACATGTTTGAAAAACTTATTCGAGCAGCCATCGAACATCGATGGTTGGTGTTGCTGGCAGTCATCGGTATGGCGGCCGTCGGCGTATTCAACTACCAGAAGCTCCCCATCGATGCCGTGCCGGACATCACCAACGTCCAGGTACAAATCAACACCCAAGCGCCGGGGTACTCGCCGCTGGAGACCGAGCAACGGGTGACTTACCCGATTGAGACCGTGATGGCGGGCCTTCCCAACCTGGAGGAAACCCGTTCCCTGTCCCGCTATGGACTGTCACAAGTGACTGTGATCTTCAAGGACGGCACAGACATCTACTTCGCACGCCAATTGGTCAACGAACGCATACAGGAGGCGCGCGACAAGTTGCCCTCCGGAATTACCCCGGCCATGGGTCCGATTTCGACCGGCTTGGGCGAAATCTATCTGTGGACGGTCGAAGCCAAGGATGGTGCGAAGAAGCCTGATGGCCAACCCTATACGGCCACCGATCTGCGCGAGATTCAGGACTGGATCATCAAGCCGCAGTTGCGTAACGTGCCTGGCGTCACAGAAATCAACTCGATTGGAGGCTTTGCCAAGGAATATCAGATCTCGCCGATACCCGAGCGACTTGCCTCGCTGGGCGTCACCTTGCAGGACATCGTGACGGCATTGGAGCGCAACAACGCCAACGTGGGTGCGGGTTATATCGAAAAGCGTGGCGAGCAATATTTGATCCGGGCCCCAGGGCAGGTCAAGACGCTGGACGACATCAGCAATGTGATTCTCAGCAGCGCCGGTGGTGTTCCCATCCGAGTGCGTGACGTAGCCGAGGTTGGCCTGGGACGTGAACTGCGCACGGGTGCCGCCACAGACAACGGGCGCGAAGTGGTGCTGGGCACGGTCTTCATGCTCATCGGCCAGAACAGTCGAACGGTCTCTCAAGCAGTCGACAAAAAAATGGTTGAAATCAACCGCAGCCTGCCTGAAGGCGTTCATGCGGTGACCGTTTACGACCGTACTGTCTTGGTGGACAAAGCCATCAGCACGGTGAAGAAGAACTTGTTGGAAGGCGCGATCCTGGTGATCGTGATCCTATTCCTGTTCCTGGGCAACATTCGCGCGGCCATCATTACGGCGACCGTGATCCCCTTGTCGATGCTGTTCACCTTTACGGGGATGGTGACCTACAAGGTAAGCGCCAATTTGATGAGTCTGGGGGCACTGGACTTCGGCATCATCATCGACGGGGCGGTTGTGATCGTCGAGAACTGTGTGCGACGTCTCGCCCATGCACAAGCTCAGTACGGCAGGCCTTTGACGCGCTCGGAGCGTTTTCACGAGGTATTTCTTGCCTCCAAGGAATCGCGCCGCCCTCTCTTGTTTGGTCAGCTCATCATCATGGTGGTGTACCTGCCCATCTTCGCCCTGACCGGCGTTGAAGGAAAGATGTTCCATCCCATGGCGTTCACCGTGGTTGCTGCGCTGGTTGGGGCAATGATTTTGTCAGTGACTTTCATCCCGGCTGCAGTCGCACTGTTCATCGGCAACCGCGTCAGCGAGAAGGAAAACTGGCTGATGATGCAAGCCAAGCGCTGGTACGCCCCATTGTTGGACCGTGTCATGGCGGCCAAGGCTGTCGTGTTGACCGCCGCCGCGGTGGCGGTGGTGCTGTGTGGCTTGATCGCGACCCGCATGGGCAGTGAGTTTATACCCAGCTTGAACGAAGGCGATTTCGCCATCCAAGCTCTGCGCATCCCTGGTACCAGTCTGACTCAGTCGGTAGCAATGCAACAGCAGCTGGAAGCGACGCTCAAAGCAAAGTTCCCTGAGATCGAACGCATTTTTGCGCGAACGGGAACGGCCGAGATCGCCTCTGACCCAATGCCGCCGAACATCTCCGACGGATACATCATGCTCAAGCCGCAGTCGCAGTGGCCTGAGCCACGCAAGTCACGTGATGAGTTGCTTGCTGCGGTGCAAGAGGTCGTGGGCAAGATCCCAGGCAACAACTACGAGTTCTCTCAGCCGATCCAATTGCGGTTCAACGAACTCATCTCAGGCGTCCGTAGTGACGTTGCGGTGAAGATCTTTGGCGACGACATGGCCGTCTTGAATAAGACGGCTGAAGAAGTATCGTCAATGCTGCAGAAGATCCAGGGTGCGTCCGAGGTCAAGGTGGAGCAGACCACTGGACTGCCGATGCTGACAGTGAACATTGATCGTCAGAAGGCCGCCCGCTATGGTCTGAACGTGGGTGACATCCAAGACACCGTGGCTACGGCCATCGGAGGGCGTGAGGCCGGGACGCTGTTTGAAGGCGACCGTCGATTCGACATCCTGGTTCGGTTGCCCGAATCCCTACGCAACGACCTGGAAGGCATGAAGCGCTTGCCTATTGCCTTGCCGCGCGCAACGGGTACGGGCGGTGCTGAAGGCCGAACCCACTTCATTCAACTGGCCGAAGTGGCAAGCTTCGAGCTGGCACCCGGCCCGAATCAGGTCAGCAGGGAAAATGGCAAACGCCGCATCGTTGTAAGTGCCAACGTCCGTGGCCGAGATGTGGGCTCGTTCGTCGCGGACGCAGAAGCTGCACTGGCACAGGTCAAGATCCCTCCTGGGTATTGGACGAGCTGGGGCGGCACCTTTGAGAACCTGCAGTCAGCGACACAACGTCTGCAGATCGTTGTTCCAGTCTCTCTGCTCCTGGTCTTCGTGTTGCTCTTTGCGATGTTCGGTAACGCCAAGGATGGTTTGCTGGTTTTTACCGGCATTCCGTTCGCGTTGACGGGTGGAATCCTGGCGCTTTGGCTGCGCGACATTCCCATGTCGATCTCGGCGGCCGTCGGCTTCATCGCACTATCAGGCGTCGCCGTGCTCAATGGCCTTGTGATGATTTCCTACATCCGCACCCTGCGAGAGGAGGGAATGCCTCTGGACACAGCGATTCGGGACGGCGCGCTGACCCGTTTGCGTCCCGTGCTGATGACGGCCTTGGTGGCGTCTTTGGGTTTCATCCCGATGGCGATTGCCACTGGAACCGGCGCAGAAGTTCAGCGGCCCCTGGCCACTGTGGTGATCGGCGGCATCTTGTCTTCGACGCTGCTGACGCTACTCGTACTCCCCATTCTTTATCGTCTGGCCCATCGACCAGACGAGCAAGAAGAGGATGTCACTGCTGAGCCAGTGCATCCGCAACATGCGACCACGTCGCACCAAACCTGATCCCTGCCATACAAGCATTGAGTTTTTAACCCGTACTTTGAAAGGAAATTTTATGAAACTGATCTCTACTGCCCTTGCTTTGACTCTGATGTTGTCGGGGGCCGTGTTCGCGGCCGACAAGCACGACCATGGCCATGAAGACAAACCCTTGCACGGGGGCTTGGTCACCGAGATCAAGGATGTGGATTACGAATTGGTGGCTAAACCCGATGTACTTCAGTTGTACGTGCGCGATCACGGAAAACCAGTCGACGTCAGCAAGGCGACGGCCAAGATTACCTTGCTCGCCGGTACCGACAAGCAAGAGGTCGAGTTGAAACCATCGGGGGATAAGCTTCAAGCCAAGGGCAGCTTCAAAGTCACAGCAGGCCTCAGGATCGTCGGTTAAAGCAGAGATATTTAAAGAAGGTTATGCTTTTTGTGAGGAGCAGGATTTAAATTTTCAACCAATCGGCTCATCTCATAAAGATGGAGTTTTCGGTAGTTCTTATGCAAATGCGGAAGTGCAATTTCGGTGCTTAAGAGACGGTGATCCTGAATTGAGTCGTCCGACTTTAGAACCGGTTCCGAATGTTCGGATAAACACCGACTAAGGGTCTGACGTTCGAGAATATTAAGAAAACTACATAGTCCCTTGTGAAAAAGTTAGAAACATATTTTTAACATCTTGATTAGTGACAAATAAGGCACCTCAGTGGTGTCTTTTTTGTATCTCCCAAGCTACCTATAGATAACGTTACCCTGTGTAGACCCTCCCCCCGGGTTGTTGTGTTTGGATAGAATAGTGTCACTAGCGCTAGTCTGAAGAGGAAACTTTCGATGGATATACTCCTGTCCCAATCTCAGCCAATCCCGTTACATGCGTTAGCCGCAATAGTAGCTATCTTGCTCGGAGCGATTCAATTGTTAAGTCGCAAAGGAACATTGATTCATAAGGCTCTCGGATGGGTTTGGGTGCTCTTGATGCTCGTTGTGTCAGTCAGCTCTTTGTTTATTCATGAGATAAACATGTGGGGCAAGTACAGCCCGATTCATATCCTGAGTCTTTGGACGATTTTCTGTTTGTTATTGGCGATTTATTTTGTGCGTATAGGAAATATAAAAAGACATAAGCAAACGATGACTCTTTTATATTTACTTGCATTGATTCTTACAGGGTTATTTACGTTGCTCCCAGGAAGAGTCATGCACGTGGTTATCTTTGGTTAGCTCTCATATAAATCCTCTTAGTCTTCCTAATTAGATAATCAAAAAAGTGAGAACCTCAGAACAGTCTATGCCTTTGGAGAAGTATATCGATCGCTGCTAGACCGACAGTTAGACTGCCTGAGGTCCCCTAGGAAGAAGGGAGGAGTGGTTAGATTAACTACGTGATGTGGTTACGAGAGGGCAGTAGTGTGGCAATTGAGTGGCTCTTTAATAGAG
>ERZ651776.4893-NODE-4893-length-11979-cov-5.579987_pt1 | contig 11979 bp, 13 predicted proteins | sample MGYA00514761_ERZ651776 | MGnify/ENA metagenome assembly ERZ651776 | reverse complement strand
TAAGAGAACAATCTAATCTTTCCGTCCCATTGTCTTGCCCTATACTGAGGCATAAACTTAAAACCAGGAACCTCAAAGGTAAAGAATTGACCTAAATCTCTTCTTATATCTTCATCTGCTTCAATTTGCAGGTGAACATCATTCTTCTTACTTATTATTATATATCTCAATTTAGAATTCCGCTGATTGGTAATCTGTAGATTGGCCTACAATACCTTTTAACATAACATTAAATGCAATACTTATTCTATTGTTCTTGGATTTATTTATAGGTACTAAATGTTGCAACCAAGACGGAAACAATATCATTCTGTTTGTAGTTGATGATAGTTCCCATGCTGTAGCGTTTGATTTTGTAAACCCTTTAACTTGTGGATTTATAACACCAGCAGCTGGTCTAGGGTCATAGAATTGTATACCGGCAGCCTTGTCTGAGTGTACATAGAATACACCACTTAAAATATTATTAGAGTGAGTATGTGGTTTATGATTTTCGCCAGGTTTTAAAATATTTGACCACATGTCTGTAATTTCAAATGTATCATAGATATAACTTTTATCTTTAAACACCAATTTAGATGCATTAAGTATTTTATTAGAAAGTTCTTTATATTTTGGTTGTAGATGTAACTTAGGGTCTGATTGCCAGTTTTCTTTATCTGTAGAAGTTTTTAGTATGTCTTCTTTCATACTATCAATATACTCTTCTTCTAATACATCATCACAAATATAAACCTCTGTAGGAAATAATTGTTCTTTTATATACTTGTTTACCACTAGATTGCTCCGCTTGTAAACTTTCTCCATTCAATAGCATTTCTAATAGTCCAATCTCTGCCACCAATTTGCTTAATTGTTCTATCTAAAAAATCTATTACTGTAGAAAGATAATCCATTTTTTGTTTTGCTTGTATATAAGCCTCATCACTTTCAATATACTTATCAACATCTTGTTTGAGTATTTTTAAGTCAAAAGGTTTCTGTTGATACACTATGGCGTCTGCTTTGCCTGTGTAATATTCCCATAAGTTTCTTTTAGTAACAGCAAAATCTCCTTCTGCTCTACTGTGCATAAGTTTAAACTTAGTGAGGTGTTTCATATACTTATTGTATATTTGAGGTGTTTTTAGTGCCTCTAAATCAAGCTCTGTGTCGTTGATTACAAGGTCTTTTTCTGCTTGATTTTGTAGTTGTTCAAGGTCCATAATATCTCCAATTTAATACTCCATAATAACACAATTCAACTAAAATGTAAAGCTTTTAAGAGCTTGTAACTGTAGTAGATGATGCGTTCACATTCGCAAATTCATATAGTCTATACTGTAAGGTTACAGTTGCCGTTAGGTACTCTACATCTGTGGCTGTTTGACTATATTGTAAACCTGATAACGCTGTAGGAAAGACTTCTGAAAATCTTACCTCGGTAACAGGTCTATTTTTACTTGACAATATTAACAGTGTAGCATCTGAATAGATACCACCAATGGCAGTTGGTCCATATTTTACTTTACCAGGATCCGTTTGTAGATTTGCACCTGTTGTAGTAGGAAATCTGTCTGCTCCTGCTCCTAGTAAATCTCTAGTTTGTGCATAATCTTTAGGAAAACCAATACCCATTATCCAACCATGTATCTCTTTATAGTTTTCTAAGTTCTCATCTACAATGAAAGTAATTGATAGTGCTTCGAAATCTATCTTTTCTCCAGGTAATGGTATGTCAGCCAGAGGTGTTTTCTGGTCTGAGAATTGCATTGAAACGCCGGGAACCTGTGCTTGAGTACAGAAGTATTCTACCTTTGGTAGTTTACTCATCTGAAACTTAAACTGAGTAGGACTTGCATAGTCCAGTTTAGTTGGTTGTCTGTTGTAACTAGATGTTGTTGTCATACTACTATTTATACAAGTAGGAGGAAGGCCAAAAAAAAGGGCGACTGTTTAAGGCCGCCCTTTTTCGAAGTGTTGATTAAACAACGCTTACTGATATTACATAAGGTTAGTAACTTTAACTCTTTGGTAGTATCTGTTTGCGTTAGCAGAACCAGGTCCGTCAACTGCTGATACTGCACCTGAAGCGGCACCTGTTTCAGCAAATGGGTTAGCGATAAGACCATATCTAGTCTTGAAGCCAATTTTCGGTTGGAAAGTATCTTGACCAACTGCTCTCACCATTTGTAGTGGAACATATGGACAATAGAACATACCTGCATCGTAAGGTGAAGTACCTTTGTAGCCTACAACATAGTATTGTGTAGCTGATGAGTTTGCACTATATGGGTCAATATATACTTTGTATCTGCCGTTAAGAACACCAGCAAAAGTATTGCCTGTGTCATCAACATTTAGATTATTGTTAAGAGCTGGAGTGTAATCTAATACACCTGCCATTTGAAGCGCACTAGCAACATCTGAAGAACAGATAATCATGTTACCTTTTCCTCTTCTTGTTCTTTGTGCAATTCTGTTAGCATCTCTTTCCAGTTGGAACATAAGACCTTTAAATCTTTCAACTGACCATCTACCGTTACTATCAGTATCTAAATCAAAGATACCAGCAGTAGTAGTGTTTGCAGCTGCGCCTTTCTCAGCGTTGATGTAAACAGTTCTTACAACTTCTCTGTTGATTTCCGCAAGGATTTCAGCAGATAAGATATTTGCTAGTTCTGTTTCAGCATCTAAACCGTGAATTGCTTTAAGGTCTTGTGCAAGTTCCATAGTGTACTCAGCTTTTAAAGCTCTTGATTTAGCAGTCACAGTTGATTTCTCAATTGAGAATGCCATCTCAGCGAAAGCGTTACCGCTGTCATCGCCTAGGGCTTCAGCAGCTGCTGTAGTCATAGCACCACCAGTAGTATATGTACCGGCAGATGGACTATCATTTAGAGCACCTGGATTGTTGTTAGGTGAAGCTGAGTGAGCACTTTGTGAGTACCCAGTGTTTGTGCTTGAACCAGCAGCATTTCTTCCTGAGAAGTCTGTGTCTGCTTCGTCAAACATTGCTTCATTGCCTGTTTGGTTAGTATATCTGCTTCTCATTGCAAAGATAAGTCCAGTTGGACCAGTCATTGGCTGAACGCCAGCGATATCGTATGCAATCAAATTCGGCATAGCTCTTCTAACTAATGAAATTAGGATTGGATCCCAATTTGCAACATTAGAGCCAGTCGCATTTGTTGGAGCAGCTTCTGTCATGTAAGCTCTATCTTCTTTTAGGGCTTGTTCTTGGTTTTCCAAGATAACAGATGTAACGGCTCGTCTGTAAGAGTCCTTGATTTCTGGTAAATCCGGATGCTCTAATACAGGCTGCCATTTCTTTTCATGTGTTTCTGAAAGATACATTGTTTCTCTCTCCTATTTATTTATTATTGACAATTTTCATGTCTTTAGTTTTACTTATAGCAGCAGTATAAGCAGCCATTGCATTTGATAAGTCTTCAGTTAAAACTGAATTCTCACCTGCCGCCACATCATCAAGCTCTTCACTTACTGTAGTTTTCTTACCAAAATAACTTTCCTTAATAGTCGCTATTTTAGTTTTGAATTCTTCTGTATTTGAAGCATCAATTTCTTCAGCCAACTTAAAAAATTTCTCTTTTGAAGTGTCTGCTAAGTCTTCCGCAGCTTCAGCTACGATTGCCTTTTGGACATAATCAAAGTTTGATTTGTTAAGTACGACATTCTTTTCGATTTGCTCGTTGAGTTTCTTTTCAAGGTCTTCGATTTTACCTGCTTGGTCCTCTAACACATTGTACTTTTCATCTGGTACATCAATGTAGTGGTCTTCAAACAGTTTTTTCAAACCTGAAATGAAATCTTCAGCGATTTCGCCTTTAATTCCTTTTTCCAAAGCAAGTTCGTTGTCTTTCATCCATTCTTCAACTACATAGTTCAAGTATGAATCCACTTTTTCAACTAACTCATCTTTAGATTTCGAAATTTCTTCTTCGAATTTCTTGTTGTAATCAGCTTCTAAGTATTCTTCGATTTCTGTTACCTTTGATTTGATAGCAGCTTCGAATACTGTAGCAGCCTTAGTTTTAAATTCTTCAGATAAATCGTCTTCTCCAGCGATAAGAGCGTCAACATGTTCAGTTACATCAATTTCTTCTTTCTTCATCTTGTGTTTTGAAGCGTTCATTGAACCGTAACCTTCTTCTTTGTCGTCTTTCTTATCATCCTTCTTGGCTAAATATTTTTTTAACCCGTCAGGCATTTCACCTTCGTTTACGATATTCTCATCAGAATCCGTTTCTTCTGTCTTAGTGCTTTGACCTGGATGTGATACTTTAGTAACACCGGCATCCGTGTCAGGTTTCCCAGCTGTGTCAGGTGAACCACCTTTATCAGCAGTAGCGCTAATCTGGTCAGAAACTTTTTTAGACTTTTTAGTTGCGTCTGGATTGCTGTCAGTAGGTTTAACTACAGCTGGACCTAAATCTTCTGCATTATTCATGCTTGCGATATGAGAAGGCTCAGCCGCAACAGCATTCTTCTTAGGTGCATCCGCAGCTGCTTCTGCAACAGCCTCAGCCTCTAACGCCTCTAAGTTTTTAACTTCTGTTTCGGACATTTGAGATATCTCCCTTTAGTTTAATCTTAAAAAAAATTAATTTTTTTCTTTTACTATTGATATTTATAATATTAAAGTTTTCCAAGAAAATTCTTAAATACTTTGACCTTGGCTTCTGCTAATGCATGACTTTTGGCCTTCTGAATTTCACTCTTCCAAGCTTCAATATCTTTCTCTAACAATACACCGTTATCCCAAACCCACTCTTTACTCTCCATGATACCTTCTACGAAAGCATCTGGAGCGCTTGGGTCTGCAACGATATCGGCGGCTGTAGCTAAGTAAAAATCCTTACCCACATAGTTAGCACCACCTTTTTGCACCAAGGAACCCATACCACGAGAAGAAACACCAAGTGTTGCACCCTCGTCAATAAGATTTTTTACAATCTTACCATATGGAGTATCCATGATTTTCGCTTCACCGATAAAGTTCTTGCCTTCCGGCGTAAGCGCTTTAATCATGTGCGAAACTCTTTCCAAATTAACAGTCGGTCCGTCAGGATGTCCTAACTCTCCGAATGCTCTACCTTTTTGGATAAATTCTTTGTCGTATCTGCCGACTTCTTTGGCTAAAATGTCGTTCTCATAGATACGGCCATTTCTGTTCTTGATATCAGATTGTAAGAAGATACCACGAATTTTATATTCTTTTTTACCATTGTTTTCTTCAACAATGTATTCTGCATCTACTACTTCTTCTGAAATTAATTTCATTATTCTCTCTCTTTTGATACTCTCTGTAATATATTTATAATACTTTTTACCTAAACTCTACAATTAATGTGTAATTGTCACCATTTGCAAAGTTTCTAGTAGATAATATTACATCTCCAGTTGGTGCTGTAGCGTTATTTAATATCTCATCACCAGCATCTCTAAAGTCCCAATAACCGTTTCCTGATAATAAAAGAGCAGTTGCATTAGTGGTGCCTCCCCACAACAACTCAACCGCTGATTTATTATTTGTAGTATTGACAGAATACCAGACTTTACTAATCTTTCTATTTCCATCCTCTGTCATAAAAGTTAGTGCTGATGCATCAACCTTTGTGACCAAGGACTCGCCTGTGCCGTCTGAAATATTAGTTAGTTTGCAAACATACTTTACGCCTGTAGTGTCTGCAATAGTTTGTACTGATACTGTATCTGCCATATTATTATCCGCCTACTGATACAGCATGTGCATGACTTGTAGCTGCTGTAATCTTGTCTGTTGGGTCTTTGATGATAGTAATTTCATCACCAGCTGCATGTAAATAGAATTCACCAAGCTTTGTGTTGTCTGCAAGATTGACCGTACCTGTTACAGTACCAGCAGTTGCAACTATTCTAACAGCTGTCGCTGAACCTATGTTATTAGCACTAGGGTCATTTACTACATCTCCCAATATTTTAAATGTCGCCATTTGTTTTTCTCCTAATTAAACTGTGCTTCAACTTCGTTATTGAAATAGTTGTGTAACACACTTGTATTTACATTATGTTGTACAGCAGTCTTATCAACTGCCGTTTCAAAGTTTGTTAATATTGTTCCGTCTTCTTTATCTAAATTTTTAAAGAAGTCGTTTACCACATCTTTATGTAAAGGTGATAAACTATTAAATGTGTCAGTGTTAATCTCGTTTTGAGATTTTAAATCACTGAGTTTCATCAGCAGCAACCTCTACTGGTGCCTGAGGCGCTTCAGCTTCTGGCTGAGGTGCATCGTTTGGCTCAAAAGTAATTTGTTGACCCTCTGTATCATAGATAGCATCTGTTCTATCATTAGTACCTGCATATTCTGGTTTAGGGTCGCTAAAAGATTGTGCTTCATCTTGACCTGGTGTAGCTGCACTAAAAATTTTACTTGCAACATCTTGTCTTGCTTGGTCTAATGAAGACGCAACTTTGTCCCTTAGAGCATCTTTAAATGCTTCTCCAGCGTCTGCGTTCTGGCCACTTGCTAAATTATCTATAAATGCTTTTGTGTGTTCACTCATTTTTCACTCCTATGTCATGTCAGTAACATCATCGGTTGGTGCCGAAATGATACCATCATCAACTTCTTTTCTTATTTGTTTATCAATGTCTTCAATATCTCTTTGAGATTGTCTAAGAACATTTTTTCTAATATACTCTACTGAATAATATTTACCAACATAATCTCTCATTTGGTCAGCAAGTCTTAATCTCTCTTGTAACATTTCACTTTCTTTTAGTTCAGCAAAATGTCCGTCTTGTAAGAAACTATATTGTAAAGTATCCCTTACAGTATGCCAATCTTCATCAGCAATAACTTTCTTTAAGACCAATTGAGTTCTTAATATATCGTTAAATATTTCAGTAAATTTCTTTCTTAATCTTTGTACGAATTTAGTAAACTTCAATTCATCTCTTGTAATTTCAGTAGAACGGCCAAGATTAAATCCTTGACTTGCTTCTAATCTACTTGCTGGTACATTTAATGAACGATATAGTTTACTTCTAAAGTATTCAATGTCTGTAATCTCACCTAAGTTTTGACCACCAGGAAGTGTAGAAATATCTGTACCTCTACCACCCTCTCTACTTGGTAACCAGAAATCTTCGAGCATTGACATATAGTTTCTGTCATCTCTAATCTCACCAGTTTGTGCATCATAGACAAGTTTATTTCTATACTTGGCCATAACATCTCTTAGATATTGTTCAGCTTTGACTTTAGGTAAATTACCTACATCAATTTTGAATATTCTTCTTTCAGGCGCTCTAGCAATTCTGTAAATTACAGCAGCGTCTTCAATCATTCTCAACTGATTAACAGGTTTGATTGCCTTGTGTAAGTAAGACAAAATCATATTCTTATTTTGGTCAATCATTCCTGACGGACAAAATGCGATTGCATCTACAGCAATCTTAATACCTGATGTGGTTGAGTTTGTAACACCTTTTTCGTTGAACATGAAGTATTCTTCAAATTCATCGGCCATACTAGTGCCTACTGGAATAGCAACACCGTCTGGTCTTCTCTTTCTTAACTCTCTAATCTTTTTGATTTTACGAGGGTCAATATATCTTAACTCTGTTATACCTTTTACAGGAGAGTTTCTATCAATAATTTTATGATAGTAAATTCTTCCATCAACATACCATCTTCTGAATATGTCGTGGCCTTTGGTGTTAAAATCTAACATCCTCAGGACTTCCATAAATTCGTTTTCAATTTTTCTTCTTACATCTTTACCATAAGGTAAATTCTCCAGATTTAGTTTCACAGCATCTTTGATTTCATTAGCCACGATTGCCTCGTTGATAATGTCCTCAATTGCCATGTCACATTCCGGATGTAATGCGATTTCTCTATATCTACGGATTAAGTCTGCTTCAGTTTTGGCAGTTCCCTCCATGTCGAGGTACTGACCAAAATAACCACCGGCAGCGATGGTTTGTGTGCCATCGGCTGCCTGTGGTGCTGTAAAGCTTTGTTTTGGATCCGTTGTCGGTTTTAACCGCTTGATAGAAAATCCAAATAAATCAGCCATAATTTAGTTCCTTTGTGTTTACTTCACTACTATTTATACTAGTTTTTAGGTAGTAGTATTAGTTTCAAAGTATTGGTACGCAAAAGTAACGGCGAATTCTTCAATCGCTGTCGCTTCATCGTATGTCAATTCAATCGGAGCAATGGTAGTAGGGAATACACCTCTAAGTGTATAACTTTTAATTGTTGCACCGTTTCTATCCAATTGGTCAACAAATGCGTCAACTTGATAATCCGCTGGATTTGTCAAGCCTTCGTTATCTGTCATATTGTTAATACCGTTAGACCATCTTTCAAACGCATTTCTTAGTTTGAAGTCTGTGTCGTTATAAGCAGTAACAGACCAATCTTCGATTGTTCTATCTCCAGCAATCTTAATGCTTCTTCCTCTGAAAGGAACATTGAAACTAGGTACAGTCATACCTGGTAACGATGTACTTCTGCATAAGAATGCTAGGTCTTCTATTTCTCCACCAACTTGTGCGTAACCAGGAAAAGGCATTGTTACCTTAAACTGATTGGCTCTTGCGCCACCGCCAGCAAGTTTAGCTTTGAAGTCATTTATGTTTGGCATCTGATTTCTCCTTTTCTAAACTTAGCCGCCAGCCACTTCGTCAAACGAAACGCCGGTTCTAGTTGCGATGAATTGTAATGTAATAAAGTTAATGCTTCTTGCTGGTTTAATGAAAATCTCAGCAATAAACTCGTTTCTATCCACTACTTCACCTGTGTTGTTAGTTTCATCACACACTACTAAAAAGTCTGTGATACCTCTTCGACCTTGTACTTCTCTTAGGAAAGGCTCTACAATGTTTCTAAAGTTCGCTCTTGTAAATTCATCGTTGAATTCAAACAATTGGAATTTAGAAGCAGTTGCTACTGCCTTCTCTAATGTAATGAAAAGTCTTCTGACATTAATTCTGTCAAACGCCGATGGTGCTGATAATCCAGTTTTGTCACCGAATAAAACAGTTCCTTGACCTGGGAAAGTAGCAACAGGATTAACTCTTGCTCTGTATAGGTCATCTCTTTGTGTCTTATTAGGATTGAAAGCTAGTTTAACTGCGCCTCTGATAATACCTCTGTTAAGTCCAGCAGGTGAATACCAAGCGTCTGCAATTAAATCAGTTCTGGCAGAAAGTCCAGCTAAGTCGCCGTTTAATGGTACATATCTATATACATCAGAATATCTGTCATACATATATTTGTAACCACTATCGAACATCACATAAGATGATGAACGAATGCCGTTGAAAAATCCAACAACATTACTTGCTTGTGTAGCCGCACTTGTAACTCCAACTACATCTGCTCTTTCAGGTGATGCAAAAACTACTGCATCTTTTCTGTCTTCTGCGATTGTAATTAAGTTATCAATGTGAGTTGCGTCACCCTTACCAGCAATGATAAGACCAACATCAACTGTTTCTGCGTCTGCGAACAACTCATAAGAAGTTAACAATTGTGCGTTAGTTCTAGTTGAACCGTCTGCACCGTTTGATAATGATACATTACTAACATCTGTTACAGAAGTGTAAGTTACACCACTTGCAGCTGAACCCCAGTTAGTACCAGATGAATTGTGGTCCATCCAATAAATGTAATTCGATTTATTTTGAATTACTGTAGGGTAATAGTTTGTATCTCCTTGAGCGCCTTTAGCGTCTGAAGCTTTTGAAACTGCTTCATATACTTCTAAGACTTCGCCTTTTACTCCAGTTATTCCACCGTCTTCGTCAACAACAACAATGTGTAGTTCGTCATTTGAACCACCAGCTTGTGTTACATATGGTGAAGTTCCTGGTGCTTTTGATACTAAGTCATAGAATTCCCAATATCTAGTTACTGTAGCGCCATCTGTTAGGGCTGCAAATAAACCAGAGGAATCCGATGCACCAAAATGCTCAGGTTCGTCTTTTCTTTTGATTGTAATATCGTTTGTTGATTTCGATAATACTTTATAGTTATAGTTATCTCCAAAGTTGATGATATCGCCAACATTGATAGTTGTACCAGCACTTACTGTTACTACAGTGTCACCAGCAGCCGTTGAGCTGTCGTTAACTGTAATACCACTTGAAGAATAAACACTAGAAGAAGGACATGTAGAAATTTTTAAGTTATTTCCCCACGCACCTGCTGTCTTAGCTGCCCATAATCCAATTGAACCGGAACCATCTGCATAGTTGTCAACATAATCACTTAGGTTTTTAATAACAAATGTACTACCACTTTCGGTAGCATTTGATACTGAAGAGTTCTGTGTACGAATAACCCTTAGAGCGTTAGAATATTGTAAGAAGTTAGCAGCTGAGAAAAAATCCTCATAGTTGCTAGCGTCTGGTTTCCCAAACACACTTACTAGTTCTTGCTCGCTAGAAATAGTCGTAATCTCGTCAATAGGTCCTTTTCTGAATTCTCCAGCAAAGGCGCCAATTGATGTTGATACGGCAGGAATAATTCTAGTTAGGTCTTTTTCCTGTACGAGAACACCTGGTGATACTTGAAATGCCATTAGGTTTCTCCTTTAATTAGCTAATTAAACAATTTATAGTTAAGTAGAATATTGATGTAGCTTGCAAAACTCGTATTATTCATACGCCCATAGTCAAATTTCATTTCTTACTCATTGATATTTATAATAACCACCACCTTGACTACTGCCCCTTACGGACTACGGGGTGCCAAACTGTACCGTATTCATCGACTTCCGATTTTTCATGGTCTGGTATTCCGTCATCTACAAAACCAAATGGTGCCATATCTTGTTCAATTAAGTTTTGTTGTTCTTCATATAACATTTGTCTTGCGTTAGTATCAGTCATCTCTTTGAAGAATGGTTGATTAGATAACCAACCAAAGATAACTAGACACATCATTAAATCGTCATTATTGCCTTCGTCAGCCTGCCATGATTGACCTTTTCTTACAAAGGTTGACATCTCTTCGATAATATTGAAATCTTGTATTTGTACCTTATCACTTTCAATAAGTGTTTTAATATTAGCACAACCAATCTTCTTAATTTGTTTGGTCATCTTAACACCAAATCCTGAACCACGGCCACTAAACATAGCACCTAGTATTTGACCAGCACGACCTCTATTTGTAGTCATTAATAGATTGTCATATTCTAATTCAAAGTTTAATGCTTCTGCTATCTGTTGACCTAGGTCATTTGTTTCTACTAACACATGAGCTTTGTTATATGCTTTACCAACTCTGTCGATAATACTAGGAAACACTAAAGGTTTAATATCATTGTTCTTATATTTTGCAACCACTCTATAAGGCATTTGTGATACATCTAATACTACAAATGCTGAGTAATCTTTTAAAACACCACGAGCAACATCAACTGTGATAACATATGTTTTATCTTTTATAGGGTCTTCATATACATCTAAACCACCACTTGAAGTTTTAGGTGTAGTAAATGCCATGTTTTTAATTTTAGCAGGACTAATAAGTGTATTTACAGAACCTAAGAATTCACATTCAAACTCTTGTTGGAATTGTTCAGCAGAGGTGTTTCTTATTGTTGCTTCTTTCCAGGCTTCATCTCTACCAGGCACTTCTGACCAATGTACTTCAATAGGCACATAATCGTTTCTACCCTCTTCTGCGTCTTTCCATAACTTATAAAACTGGTTCATACCGTATGGTGTAGATACGATAATCATTTTTGTTTTTTGTCCAGATGATATGGTAGGATATACAGCACTAAAGAACATCTCAGCAATGTTAGCCGGTACGAAAGCAAATTCGTCTAAGAAAATAATGTTATAAGAACCACCTCGAATGGCACTTGAAGATGTTGCAGCCGCCACAATAGCAGACTTGTTTTCTAATTCAATGTTACCTTTGTTCCAGTTAATTACACCTTGTTGCAACCACTTAGGAAGATTTTC
>ERZ651776.4891-NODE-4891-length-11982-cov-4.080386_pt1 | contig 11982 bp, 6 predicted proteins | sample MGYA00514761_ERZ651776 | MGnify/ENA metagenome assembly ERZ651776 | reverse complement strand
ACGCCGAAGCCCCCTGCCCGAGTGTTGGGCCTGAGAAAATGAAGTGCGGACCATGTTGGCGGTACACTGGCAATACAAACCACCCTGTGCGGACCATGTTGGCGGCACACTGGCAATACAAACCACCCTTTTCCGACCGTACCAAAGACGTGATGTTTTTATGGCTTATCGCCGGGGGATTTGAAAACGCTTGCATGGGCGCGTGAGATACTTCTTGAGTATCAGATCCGAGGAACACATTGAAAAATGTAAAATGCAGTGAGAATAAAGATCGAGGAATCAACAACCCTAAACGCTCTCTTTTTATGCACAAAAAATACTCGTCATTGTTTACGCTTTTCACTGGTATCGTTATCACAAGTAGACCTCGGATAAGAGATCGTAGCCTCGTTTCCCTTTCTTTTTTATTTCTCCAAATTCTTCATTCCACTTCGCCACCTTCTGTGTCGATATCCCATCTTCACTTACGCTCTTTTTGAGCTTCTTAATGGCGTTAGAAAAATCTTCCTTGGTTACATCACGAAGGACAGAGAAGGTAGTATCGCTGCAGTCACCCCCGACCTCCCCCCCTCCACCCCTCTCAAGAATCTTGGCTTGTTCATTCGAAATTCGCACAACAGCCTCACGGCAGACCTCCTTCACATCGCTACCAGTGTAACCCTCGAGGCTCTCGGCAACCGTTGTGAAATTAACTTCAGGAGAGACCCGGTTAAACTTCATCGTCACCCGAAGTATTTCCTCGCGCGTTCTTGCATCCGGTAGATCAACCAGAATGCGTCGAGGAAAGCGACGGAGCACTGCCTCGTCTAGATCAAAAGGACGATTGGTGCTCCCTATGACAATCACGCGATCACTGCCTCCGACGCCCTCGCCATTTGTACCGCTGTTTAGCCCGTCCCATTCGCTCATCATCGTGGTCTTGACGGAAGTTAGGGTCGAGTGCGCGCTGTCATCGTTGGATTCGCGAGAGGAGAGCATTGAGTCCACCTCGTCGAGGAAAACAACGCAAGGCGCAAGGCGGCGTGCTAGCGTAAATACCGCTTTGGCATTCTTTTCTGACTCGCCGAGCCACTTATTCTCAACACTTGAGGCGTCAACCGAGAGGAAGGTGGCGCCACCTTCAGTGGCAACAGCTTTAGCCAACATTGTCTTGCCGGTACCCGGAGGTCCGAAAAGAAGGACACCCTTCACAGCCTCTCGTGCGATGCCCTCACTATTTATTTTACACACATACATAACATTCGAGTGAGACGCACGACGATTTTTTATTAAAAGAGATGGACAGACGATACCACAGTTAGCACAAAGGAATAATGCCAGCCATTTCACCACAGTATCCATTTACGTCGCCTCGAAATTGGCATTGGCGCCGCTCACCTGTATAAATGCGGGTATTTGAGAGGATACGTGACAGATTCGCGAAGCAACTCTTTGACTTCCTCCAGACCGCCAATCATGTCGTAGGTAACCCCGATATCACCCGCGCTAACGACTTGAGAGGTCAGCGCAGTTTCGTGCTTATTAGTGGCCAATCTGTTGATTTCCTCGCGTGTGCGGTGATTATCCAATCCTGTGCTTTTGCTGCTAGAGCCAATGCCGTTTCGGGATGCGGAGATATTAGAGACGGCGGCAAAGGATGCCTCAAGAGAGGACAGAGCGATGGTTGTGTAACCCTCAACTTCGTTCACGATCGTCGGTGATGGTGGTGTGGGCGATGGAATGGTTGAAAAGGTTGCGCTTGCGACAGGTTTGCCGATAAATTTCGCGCGAGAACGGCTCGCCTCGATCTCTATCGCAGTCTGAACAATATCCGACATCTCGTGGCTCACATCTTTGACCGAGAGCAGCTGAGAAAGAATTGGTTCGCTGTCATAGTTCACTATCGTGAGCTTATAAGCGTCCATATACGCCGAGAGTGCCTTCCGATTCTTCTTTCGACACAGCAGTTTGCACTCATGCTTGATGAAGCTTTCCCAAGAACGGGACTTTTTCGGGTCGCTCGGGTGGGAAAGTGAGACTGGTGTACAGAGAGAGCGGAGCTTGGCCAGGCCGCGCTGCTCTCTTGCGATCTTCGGCGGCGGCGCCGTAATTCTCTGACGGCTTCCCCGCGATTTAGAATGGAAAGAGTCATTGATTTTTATGTCTACACCGACTTTTCTCATGTACTCCATATTTTCTCGCAGTTTTTTCATATTCTCGGGAAAAAACTCATGTGACGGCATTCGCCCCGCATTTTCGTGGCCCAACGGGGGGGGGACATATATGGAAAGTTGGATACCCATGCACCTTGCGTCGATCAGGGCCGGGGCGGCCTTCTCCAAACTCTGCATCCGTGAATGTCTCGTGTGTGAGGGATTGGATATACATTTTTGTGTGTGCGGGAAAAAAAAGGCGAGCAGGACATCGACTTAACGTGCACACACAAGTTCGGAGCTGAAAAACGCATTGTTCACGGTAATGGAAAAGGGGGAAGGAAGGCAAGCAAGACTCTTCCACTTTTCACAAGGGACATTTTCTTGTACCGCGCATACGATAAACCTGCTCACCTCCCTGACACCAGTCGCCATTCGCGGATTCTCGAGCATCTTTCCAAAAACTGCCACTAGATAATCTTCCTTCCCTTCGCCTGCGAGCTTTTTACCGTCCACACAGATTGAAGCTATTAAGGAAGATACCCACTCCTTTACCATGGGGAACTTCTCAGAGTCCAACATATCTTCATCAAGTCCCATAGGCGGCACGTAAATACCATCCAGCAACTTCCCGTCGCCTCCAAAGGGGTTGCGATATTTCTGAGAAGACACAGATGATACATCGTCGTCAGTCGAGTTGTTATAGCTTTTGATTTGCTCGAAGACTTTCGCCATGTTTTGCTGGCTAAAGGGGTTGCCATTCCATTGAGCAGGCAAGGGAGACGCAACGGCGCCGTAGAACACGTTCCGGCTAAAGGGACTCCGAGCTATAAAAATATTGAAGCGGGTGCTCCCAGGGGGGTCTGTCAAGCCGGCGGCAGACGTCTCTCGCTCCATGCGCTGTAGTTTATCTTTTTGCTGAGGGGAAAGGTTATTCTTGTCCAAAGGGGAAGGGGGAGTCAGCATCGCTTTCAGCTGCTCCGGTGGTGGTATATTTGGAAGACGGTCTGGAATAGCTCGATTGTTCATCCAATCCCACATAGCCTCGGAGGGGGAGGGTTGAGTTGGCTTGAGAATTTGCTGATTAGCAGAGGCACTGTCGTCATCAGTAAAAGGATTCAATTTGGAGATCATCGTCGACGGATTCTGCTCATGACCGAGTACTACCAAATTTTTTGTCAACGGGTCACTCAGCTCCGAAGACAGAAGTTCAATTGATGTCTTGGACCGGAGGATGCTAGACGCAGAGCCGGTAGGAAGGAATATAAGGGTGGGATTGGAGTCGGTGTTGGAGTTTGTGTCGGTTGGAGCCTCTGTTGGGTTCAAAGGAAACAACTCTTCAGCTTCCTCTTTTGCAACAGCCACACTGTCCACTTCATCACCCGACTCGCGCAGCAAATCTCTCAGTTTACCCCTGCCGACCCTTCTCTCCCCTCTCACAACTTGGAGAACCGCTCTCACCAGCTCGCTCGTCTTCATACCAGGGGAATCGATTTCATACAATCCACTCGCCAGCAGAACTTTTCTCAGCTCCGAAAGCAAAGAATTCGAAAGAACCAGAAAATCGAAACCGTAAGTGTGCGCGAGGGAAAGCGCGACGATCTCCTGCATACTGCCGGTGGCAGTGGTTCCACCACCAAAGCGGACTCCATTGAAAACTTCCGAAGAGCCGCTTCCGGCGTTGACTCTCGCACGCCAACCGCGTTCTACGCCGAGAGCGGCGCGCCGTCGAAGCGTCTTATGCGTGTCCCTTGTTAGCCACGCACGAGGGGGGGGCGTCGGACTCTTCGTCAACATCTGGTGCTCAAACTCAGTCCGAAGCTCTTTATAAAAAGTCCCTATCGATATCCGGTTGGGGTTTGAAGGATCTCGCCGACCTTGTTGCGATAAAGATAACAACGAAGCTGATTCACTAGGATATATGTGCTTAACAATTTCGTTGTGAAGCAGGGCTCGGCGAGAACGGTTCAACTCCTCCACGTCATCATCTGGTAGGGTAAACGTCTCGGCGGTCGTCATTGGAGACGGACCCTCAGCTGCGTCTTCGCCTACTGCTTGATAGCTAGCACTTACTTGGCGAGAGTCAAAAGGTGACGCTTTGGGGCGTCGAAGGAGAACGCTAGAAAGCCTTGAGCCGATGGAGGCGGAGGAAGGAGTTGGGGAGGAGGAGTCTGCAACAACTTTAGTCAGCGATTCATGTTCATTGCCGCCGCTATTTTTATCGGTAATATCGCCATTTTCGTCGTTATCGTCACTATCGCCGTTGCTATCGTTATTATCACCATTATCACTATTTTTGTTATCATCATCATCATCATCATCATCATCATCATCATCATCATCATCATCATCATCATCACCACCGTTAAATACTTCACCACTTCCGTCTTCATCGTCGTCGTCATCGTCGTCAGCGGCCGCGTCTCCATCGCTGTCGTCGGATGGATCGCCGATGCCGCCCTCTTTTATCCTCTTCTTCTTCTCCTCCTCCTGCATTGTGATTGTATCAAGCTGGACATCCAATTCAGGCGGGACAAATACATTGCCGGCTCCACCCTTGGCCGAGCTGCCCCCACTAGGCACTCCGCTGATTGAAGCATATGACGCTCGAAAGACGGCCGCGAGCGAAAGCAGGAAAAGGAAAAAGGGGGGTGAAAGCAAATTAGTCATGGCTCAGTGAAACAACCTCGTTTGTAGGCCAAAGTGGATCAGCGTTGCCTAAAAAGGGCGTACGGCAGCGGTAAAATACTTCAGCTCAGCTAGGCGAAACCGTTTTGAATAGTCGTTTCGAGGGAGCGCAGAGGGCTGCTTTTTAAACCGTCTTTTTTTTCGAGAATGTGAGGGACCACCTGAACATTCTTCTCGCAGATAAACAGTAGAATTTCCGCTTTAGCACACGGGAAAGTTGTGAGAAGGCCGCCCTCGCCATTTTTGTGTACGACAAAATATCTGAATAGACTGTATTCTTAAAAACACTGGGTGGGGGAGTGCCGAGCTGAGCCCTTTAAACACACACACACTGTAAAAGGAGCAATCATGGGGCGCCGAGGCTCACACGGGCTCCAATTAACCACATTAATTCTACTCGCTGTGGCAGCGAATTCGTCTTTGCCAAGTTCAGAAATCCTTCTTCTCCATCACCTTCGGGCAGGACAAGGGGGTGAAGGAAGGGGGGAGGGGAATTATGATGGCAGTCAAGGTCTGGATGTAGGGGATGATGCAAACGTTAGTAGTGCGCCAGGATCTTCTTGTGGGCAGTATAATCAGCCGGAATTCGACCCTCTAATGCATCACAACAATTATCAGCAGCAGAGCCAGCCGCAGAATGGCCAGATGCAGCAAGGACAGCCGGTAAATGATCAGCTGCGGCAAAAGCATCAGCAGCAAGACCAACCGCAGCAGAACCGGCAGTACAACCAAAACAATTATGGCCAACAACAGCACCACCAACAGCAATACAACCAACAGCAGGGGTTATTATATCCAGAGCATTATGGTCAAAAGAGCCAGTTTCAACAACCGCACCCCCAATCCCAACTGCACCCTCACCAGTTTCAATCCGGACAGCCGAACCACCAACACCAATTCTTACCCCAAGACGTGCAGCAGCATCCCTTTGGGGGGTCATCGATTGACATCAACAAAATCAACAAGGGTGTTATTTTGCAGGGTTTGAAAAAAATGTACCGAAAAAAAATCCGACCTTTGGAGATGCAGTCCAAGTACTCTCATTTTCACTCGCCCCCTCTCGGCCCGGCCGATTTCGACAGCAAGCCGATGGTTCTATTGCTCGGGCAATACTCTGTAGGGAAGACGAGCTTTATTAGAAGCCTTCTGGGACGGGACTTTCCAGGGCAGAGAATCGGTCCCGAGCCCACGACAGACCGCTTCACCGCCATCATGTACAACGACCAGGAACGTGTCGTGCCTGGGGCAGCCCTAGCTGCTCAGGCCGACAGGCCCTTTACTGGGTTAAGCCCCTTCGGCAACAACTTCCTCAGCAGACTGGAGGGTGTGGAGATGAGGTCCCCAATTCTTCGGAATATTACTCTGGTTGACACTCCAGGTGTTTTAAGTGGTCAGAAACAGACCATCGGCCGGAATTACAATTACGAAGGCGTAATGACCTGGTTTGCGGAGAGAGCCGATCTCATAATTATAATGTTTGACGCCCATAAGCTGGACATCAGCGATGAGCTCAAGCGTGTAATTGAGCTCATGAAGCCGCACCAGGATAAAATCCGTATCCTCCTAAACAAGGCAGACATGGTCGATGTTCAGCAGCTCATGCGCATTTATGGAGCGTTGATGTGGAGCATCGGGAAGGTCATCAACTCCCCAGAGGTTTGCAGGGTTTTCATTGGCAGTTTCTGGGAGAATCCAATTCGGTCGACGAACACCTTTTCCCCATTGCTCATCAAAGAGAAGCAGGACCTCTTCCACGACATCGCGATGCTGCCTCAGAATGCCGTCATGAGAAAAATTAATGAGCTCGTGAAGCGGGCACGATCAGTCAAGGTCCATGCTTACATCATCCATTACCTGCGAAAGCAGTTGCCGTACACCTTCGGCAAGAAGGAGAAACAACAGAAGCTAATTAATGCTCTCGAGAGACAGTTTCTGGAGTGTGCCAGGCGTTATGAGCTTGCCATAGGAGACTTTCCCGAAGTACCCGCTTTCCGAAAGGCGTTGCTGGAAGTAAAAGACCTAACGCAGTACCCAAAGATCGACAAGCGCATGATAGCAGAAATGGACAAAATATTTGCCGTGGAAATACCGGTTCTTTTGCAAAAGGCACGCAATGAATGACGACGCGAAAACTAAATTTAAAACAAAATATTGCGATTTTGGATGTCTGCGTTATGTTGTTGGTGGCGGAGAAGCCAGATGCTGTGTTGTGTGGATATTTAACTTTTAGTTACCTTCTTCTTTTCGACTGTTGCTGTGGTGTCCATAGAGGTGTGTTAGAGAGGCAGAGACAATAGACACAAAAAATTCCACAACTATTAACATCGTCCCCAACACCCCGTCGCCCCTAAACTAGCTTTCCGTAAGGTGAGCCCCAACAACTTTTCCACCAGTTCTACATTTAATGTTAATATGTAATGTAGCTATATTGACCCATAAACTTCAAAGTGCGGCGCGCACATAAACGTCGGGCCAAAAGTGCTGTGAGAGTTCATAATTAGATGCGAAACAGGCCGATCAGGGGCATGTCAACTTCAGGGATTTGAAGTGTTTTAACAGTTGTTCAGCGGAATTTGGAACTGGATAATACGAACAATCTCTTGACATTTCAAAGAGTGAAAATTACTTTTAAGGAAGTAGTAAATAAGGGTTGTGTGTGTGTGTGTTTGTCCCTGTGTGCAGTGCGTTGTGCAGGCAGTACAGCAGAGAAATTTGAGATCCAACAGCTTGAAAGAACACGTTCCCCTTCGAGAAAAATCCTCGGCCTAAATGGTGCGGTCGAATGTGCGTCGAATCGTACCTGCCAACAATTAGCGAAGCTTAAAGTGAACCCTAAAGGAACACATCGCAACAACCCTTTGCTCTTACCCTCCCACTTCTACCACTCTCCCATAACGCCAAAGCAGCAGCCAATGATTTCCACCACCGACTTACAATTCTTTGACGATTTTAATGCCGCAACAACTGCAAGAGATGATCTGGAACCAATCACTCAAGCTGAGAGGGTGACTTTGGACGAAGTTCAAGACAAATTGGTGGGTATCGATGAGGATAAATTTACCTCACTCGATGGCAATATTCAATTTCCAAAAGATAAAGTAATTACCGAGGAAGGCAGAGGAGTTGCTCGTTGTGTTGGAGTTGTTCAGACTACACCTGTGAGGGTCCTTGGTTGGCAATTTAATATTGTAACTGAAGGTGCAATGGCAAGGCACGTCAAAGCCAATGGCCCTGATCTCGACAAATATCCCAACAAGACAATCCGACGCATCAACTTTCACCACCAGATCAACTACATCTGCCGAAAGATGCCCTTTCCCCTTCAGGCCCGAGATTGGCTTGCAAGGTCAATCTTTGCACCCCTGGAAAACAAAAAGGGCTACATTTTGGTGAACAAATCGATTTCAGACGACGACCCAGATGTACCGAGTGACTTTAAGCCTTCAACACTTGAACCCCCCCCGATCCGAGGCGAGTTTGCGTCACTTTGTATCTTCGAGGAGCTTTCCTTTGGCTGCACAAAGTTCACGTATTTAGCTTGGGCTGATATTAAAGGCAAAGTACCGAAAGTAGTTGCCGAGAGCGGCTTGTCTGGTCTTGTCAACTCCGTCAAAGTGGCGTACGAGCTCTTTGAGCGCGACGATGAGGTTGACAAGCTTCAACGCAATAATTTCGTCAAAAACATTACAAAAGCTTCCCTCCTTACAAGCGATGAACGGAGTCTGCTCCATCGCTCTCTTGGTTACGCTGGTTTTACTCATACGTATGGAGGAGGATTAGCTAGGTCCCAAACAGGAGTAAGTGGGAGTCAATTGGAGAAGTGGACAAGACTAAGCGACACCAACGTTTCTGTCAAGAAATTTACCAAGATGAGGGTGGTTGATTCTGTGATCTGGGGTAAGGCGACAGCACAGATACACACCTCTGCGGCAGAAGCATTCGCTTGGGTGTGGTTTTACTGCAGCAACTTTCGCATGAAGGAGCACATGAAGAAGGAGGGGAACGACATGGTCCGAGCGAACTACGGAATTACGGACGGGCACACTCAGCATATCGTCGTGCATAAGGCAATGCCGGTGGGAATCCACACAAGGGAAACCAAATTTCGACAAGTTTGGGGTGATTTCAATAGTAAACTAGTAATTGCAACCGATCCATCAGAGAAACCATTTTCCGATAGAAAAGTAAGGCGAACGAGATCCAAGACTTCTTTCAGAAATACGCGGAATTCAGCTTCTGTCATCCCCGTCGCCAGACCGAATGCAAATAGTAAAGAATTTGACTACAACATTGTCCAGGTCCACGTTTACGGAGCCTGGATTTTTGAAAGTAAAACTGACAACATTTGTGAGGTGACGATGGTCTACAGCGTTGAGGACAAAGGGCGCTTGCCAACCAAGATTGTGAACTCATCCATTGGCAGAACCCTCAACATCGTTAGCCAGCTGAAGAGCTTTTTTGAACGCAATGGCAGGGTTGTAGATCAAGAAGTGCGAGACCATTTCGTAATGAAGATCCCTGAGGTGAAAATTGATGATAATGTCAGGGAAATTATCGAGGAACAGATGGGTAAAGTGGACCTCAACGACGGCAGATGGGGACCTTTGGAGAAAGACTCGAGTGCCTTTTTTAAGTTGTCGAAGATTCACGTTAAGGGAGATAGCAACGCGTGGGGCAGAGCCGTAGCAACTATTGACAGGAGTGCTGAGGAGGTAGTTGCATGGTTCTGGGACTACTGCAGCAACGAACGAACAACTGATGACAAAAAGAATCCCCGCGAGCTTGTCGAGGCAATCAGCGACAGCCACAATATTTTCAGCGCACTGAATACAATGCCTTGGCCGTTGCGCGACCGCCATTTTGTGATCGAAAGCGCATGGATGAAGCGAGAAGACGGAAGCTTCGTTTATGCTTTTAGGCCTCCTCAAACAGACGACTACTGTGACAACTCTCAATTTTACATGGGAAATAGTAAAAGGAGACTAATCAGGGCCGAGTATAGGGGGTTCATCGTTGCAATACCGGGAGTTTCGTCGACTTGCACTGTTACCTACGTCCAACAGATCGACATGAATGGTCGTGTCCCACAAATTATAATGGATAGGGAAATAACCAGGTCACTGAGACCTGTCCTCCGAGTTCGCGACAAGTTCAATCGCGACGATGAAGTAGATAAAATCGAGCGAGAGAGGTTGATGGAGATTATGCGCAATTGCAACGAGGAGGTATTCAGCTCCTCCGAGGAACAGTTGATGAACTCTGTCCGTGAGAAAATGGAAAACATCAGTGAGGACCTCTTCAAACCCCTCAAGAGCCCCGATTTCAGGACAAAAATGAGCCTTGCACATATTGATGGAGAAAATTGTGGGATCATGAGGTGCGAGACGATTGTTGATACAAGTATCGAGGAGTGCGCTGCTTACAACTTCTTGATCATGAGCAGGAAGCGAACGCGCGATAACCAGGGGTCAGCCACTGTGTACAGAGAGACCAAAATCATCAATAACCATGCGCTTCACTATAACTTGATTACTGACCTTGGATTTGGCTTAAATCATCGCCGATTTTTGTCTCACCAAGTATGGAAACGGACAGAGGACGGGGGAATGATCATCGTATTCCGCGATATTCCTGAAAGTGAACACTTTCCGAACGTAGTGCCCGAGAATAAAAATCGACACATTATCGCAGCTCATACAAGCGGTTATTACTTGATGGAGCCTGAGAAAAGTGGGTTCACGAAACTCATCTATTTAATGCAAGTTGACCTGGGCGGTATCATTCCTGCTTTTGTTGCAGATAGTGGAGCCGCTGATTTTCTTTCCGAGTATATTCGCTTGAGGGAGTACTACAGCAAGGATCGAGAGATCGACGCTACAGCGCGCAAGGCGATCATCTGCCGCATCAATTGCGACTGTGGCTTAACCGAAGATGAGGAAAGCGAAATCGAGAGAGCAAGTAGTCAATTTAAGCTATTTGCAAACAGTGAGGGCAGTAAATTCACTATCAATACCGGTAATGAGTTTGTGAGTGCAGTGGGCGTGAAAGTGGGGGGTAAGATCTGGTGCGAGCTGATTGCTACAGTGCGGTGCAGTGGATCAGAAGCGCTAGCATTCGTTATGGATGTCACCAGCCGATCATTGCTGAGCGAGCGTGATGTCGTGGGTGGTAATGTGGTACTGAAGGATGAGGGCCACGCGAGGGTGGTAAAAGTGGTTGAGGGAGATTCAAGCAGGGGAGGTCTCCACTATATGAGAGAAATGGTGCGGAGGGTTACCTGGAAGAAGCGTAAAAGTGGAACTTTAGGGCTAACGGACGAGTTAATATTCTCCATGACTCCGACAGTACTTGACACTCCTGCCTCCAGTGCCCGACGGCACGATCCAAATGAAAGGAGAATATTCCGTAGATCCGCATTAGCTCGACCATCAACTCGAACCCTCCCAAAGACCACAGAAAATGCCGCTTGCTTGGCTAAGATTGTCCACGTTGGAGAAGATGAGTGCAATATTGAAATGCTGGTGGACACACCGAGGAAGTACAAGAAACGGAAGATAATCAAGGATGGCAAGCTTACGCACAAACAATACATTGAAGATACACGTCTTTATCTCGACGCATCTTTAAAGGAGCGGAAAGAGACAACTAAACTGCTGACAAATTTGTATGACTTCAGGGTGCTATCAACAATGCAGCGGTGTTTCCAGCGCTGGCGACCACTGAGTAAATTGGATGGACAAGACGGGACTGTGATGGGCAAGATGATCATGGAGAATACCGCTAGACTGTTTAATACTAGAGAGAGAAGCAAAAAGGAAAGAAAAGCCAAGCTAGAGTGGTTCTTTGGGGGGTTAGAAAGCATGAAAATGCTGAGATTAGAGCATGGGTGGTTTGAGACCATGATGGAGACGGTGATTTTAGGAACCAAGGAGACAGACACTGCAAATTCCAGCCTCAGCAAGATTGATTTGTTGACTGCATCTGATGGTTACACACTCGGAAGCAGTTTCTTGTACTACATGGGTAGATCAGCAAACGAAGATGGTGCTGTCGACAGATGGTTGGATAAGCACCCTGCATTGGTTCAGTTTCATCACCAGCACAAATTTTTCGTACCACTGATGAAAGAGATAGGCAAGACCATGAGGCATACAGAGACGTG
>ERZ651776.4889-NODE-4889-length-11988-cov-3.173789_pt1 | contig 11988 bp, 11 predicted proteins | sample MGYA00514761_ERZ651776 | MGnify/ENA metagenome assembly ERZ651776 | reverse complement strand
TCCACAAGAACACATCGTCCCGCAACATGTCCCGCCTCAGCGCGCGCGTTAAAGCGATCGCCTAAGAATCGCTTCGAACCGATTCTCACATTGACCTGAGGTAAGGCGATCCTCGCGGATCGCCTTTTCTTGTTTACGGTCTCATTTTTGCCACCCCGAAAATGACTTTTCCTTGGGATTCAACGGGCGGCCAGATTCGTTTCAAGTCGTTGCCTGTCAAGGCCATCGTTGCAGTTGAAATCGATCCCCACACGCGGCTAGTTTCAACGAGCGATTCATTTCGTTCCTGGGGGAACGTGGGACAATGGAGCATAGAACGCGGGCGATTCTATTCAAAGTAGAACGCTCGCTCGTCGGTCAAAGACCGGCCTGTGTTTCATCATTTTAAACTCTGAACGGTCGGGAGCCGTTGGTGTTTTCATTGATCCACGCGATCTGTGGTGCTGTTCATACAGGGGCTTGCCCGCTGTCAGGATGGCTCTGCGCATCAGTATAAGCCTGTCGTCGCCGCAAGCAGTTTGTGGTGCCAATCAGGTTATGACTGACGGAACTCGATGTCTCTCAAATTGGTCACTGCGACCAGACGGGTTAACGATGGGACAACGGGAATAGTATGACGAACGCGAATTGGGATCAGGTGAAGTCGGACATGCGCACGGCAGTGGGCGCAGGCAACTTCAAAAGCTGGATTGAACCTCTGACACTTGCAACGACCGATCAAGGCGTTGCCCATATAACAGCCCCGAACCCGTTTGTTGGCGACTACGTTGGCAAAACCTATGGCGACCAGATTATCTACCACCTCAACCGTCAGGGCCTCGCCGTTCAGCGGTTGGTGTTTAATGTTGATGGTGCGGCGAAATCGGCTGCGAATGGGACGGTTCAGCCCGCCGCAAAACCCGTCGTAAAGCGCGACACATTGGCCGATGCCCAGCCAGACCAGAGGTTCACCTTTGACAGTTTCGTCGTTGGCAAACCAAACGAGCTCGCCCACGCTGCCGCCAAACGCGTGGCCGAAGGCGGCCCAACCACATTTAACCCGCTGTTCCTCTATGGCGGCGTTGGCCTCGGCAAGACCCACCTGATGCACGCCATCGCGCAGGAATTGGGCGAAAAGCGCCCAGACCTCAACGTGCTCTACGTGTCCGCCGATCAGTTCATCTACCGCTTCATCTCTGCCCTGCGGGATCGCAAGATGATGGATTTCAAACAGCACTTCCGCTCTGTTGATGTGCTGATGGTCGATGACATCCAGTTCCTCGAAGGCAAGGACTCCACCCAAGAGGAGTTCTTCCATACCTTCAACGCGCTCGTGGACCAGAACAAACAGCTCATCATTTCTGCTGACCGTGCACCGGGCGAAATCCGTGACCTGTCAGAACGTATCAAGTCCCGCTTGCAATGTGGTCTTGTGGTCGACCTGCACCCGACAGACTACGAATTGCGCCTTGGCATCCTGCACGCAAAACAGGAAATGTTCGTGAACGTCTATCCGGGCGTCGAAATTGCGACCGGTGTTCTCGAATTCCTCGCACACCGTATCTCCTCCAACGTCCGCGTCCTTGAGGGCGCGTTGAACCGACTCTATGCGCTGGCTTCCCTTGTGGGCCGCACCGTAACTGTCGAAATGGCGCAAGACTGCCTGTCCGATATCCTGCGCGCCTCTGATCGCAAGCTGACGATCGAAGAAATCCAGCGCAAGGTGTCCGAACACTTCGATATCCGCCTGTCTGATATGCTTGGCCCAAAACGCACCCGCACGCTGGCCCGCCCGCGTCAGGTCGCGATGTGGCTCTGCAAGCAACTGACCAGCCGCTCCTTGCCGGAAATCGGTCGCAAGTTCGGCAAACGTGACCATACGACTATCATGCACGGCGTCCGGAAAATTGACGAATTGCGCCAGTCTGACAGCCAGATGGCCGACGATCTGGAACTGTTGCGCCGCGCCCTCGAAGACTAGACACAAAGCCCTTGTAGATGGGCCAGATTCCGCTAGTTTCAGCTTCCGACCAATTGCGGGCTAAACTAGCGGAGACAACTCTATGAAACTCAGCATCGAACGCGCATCACTGCTCAAGGCCGTGGCGCAAGCCCAATCGGTCGTTGAACGCCGCAACACGATCCCGATCCTTGCAAACGTGCTGATCGAAGCCGAGGGCAACGAGGCCACATTCCGCGCCACCGACCTCGACATCGAAGTTGTCGACAAAGCGCCAGCGCAGGTCGAACGGGCAGGGGCCACTACCGTTTCCGCCGTGACCCTGAACGAAATCGTGCGCAAATTGCCCGATGGTGCTCTGGTGACACTCACCGAAGACAGCGCAACTGGTCGTCTCACGATTGAGGCTGGACGTTCCAACTTCTCGCTGGCGACCCTGCCCAAAGAAGACTTTCCCGTGATGGCAACGTCCGATTACGCGGCGAACTTCTCTTGCCCTGCGCCAGTCCTGCGCCGTCTGTTCGACAAATCCAAGTTCGCGATTTCCACCGAGGAAACCCGCTATTATCTGAACGGCGTTTACATGCACGTCGCCGAATCCGACGGCGGCAAAGTCCTGCGCTGCGTCGCCACAGACGGTCACCGTCTGGCCCGTATCGACGCGGAATTGCCCGAAGGAGCCGACGGCATGGCAGGTGTCATCGTGCCGCGTAAAACCGTGGGCGAGCTGCGCAAACTGTTGGACGACGATGACATGAAAATCGCCGTTTCCGTGTCTGAAACCAAAATCCGGTTTGCCACGCCTGAAATCACACTGACATCCAAGGTCATCGACGGCACATTCCCCGACTACACCCGCGTTATCCCGCAAGGGAACACGCGCAAGATGGAAGTCGATGCACAGGAATTTGCCAAAGCCGTGGATCGTGTGGCGACAGTTTCGTCTGAACGCTCCCGCGCGGTAAAACTCCAACTCGACGAAGACCGCCTTATCCTGTCCGTTAACGCGCCAGACTCCGGCGCTGCGGAAGAAGAGCTTGCGGTGGCTTACAACGACGAGCGCTTGGAAATCGGGTTTAACGCAAAATACCTGTTGGAAATCGCCAGCCAAGTTGATCGCGAAAACGCCGTCTTTATGTTCAATTCATCCGGTGACCCGACCCTGATGCGCGAAGGTAATGACACCAGCGCCATCTACGTCGTCATGCCGATGCGCGTGTGAACCGCGTCGGAATTTGAGTTTACTTAGCCAGATGAAGCCATGATAGACTTGGGGGTGCACGCATAATGTCGGCCCTTTTTCTGTCTCAGCTGACCTTGTCGCACTTCCGGTCGCACAAACGCGCCAAACTTGATCTTGATGGCCGCCCTGTCGCGATCTACGGGCCCAACGGCGCAGGCAAGACCAACATCCTAGAGGCCGTGTCGATCCTCTCGCCCGGACGCGGGCTGCGCCGCGCAAGTTCCGAAGACATGACGCGGCGACCAGAGGCGTTGGGCTGGAAAGTCACCGCAGACCTGACCTCTTTGAACCAACAACATGGAATCGAAACATGGTCCCAAGGCGGCGCGTCCCGCCAGACAAAGATTGACGGCAAAGCGGCGGCGCAAACAGCGTTGGGTCGTATCGGGCGGGTGTTATGGCTGATCCCTGCGATGGACCGCCTATGGATCGAGGGTGCCGAAGGGCGGCGGCGGTTTCTGGACCGTGCGACGCTCAGCTTTGAGCCCATGCATGCCGACGCCGTGCTGACATACGAAAAAGCTATGCGCGAACGTAACCGTTTGCTGAAAGACATGGTGCGCGACGCCCATTGGTACGCGGCCCTTGAACGCCAGATGGCCGACGCGGGCGCGCAGATTCATCGCAACCGATCCCATGCAGTTTCCCTTCTTGCCAGCGCGCAAGAGGCCGCACAGACCGCTTTTCCGACGGCGGTGTTAACCCTGTCCCATGCGGACCCGGCCTGCGATGCACCTGACGATGCAGACGCGCTGCTTGCCGCCCTCGCCGCCAGCCGCCAACGCGACATGGCCGCGGGCCGGACCCTGATTGGGCCGCATCGCGCGGACCTTGACGCTGTGTTCGCCGCCAAAGACGTTCCCGCAAAAGATTGTTCGACAGGAGAGCAAAAGGCGCTTCTAATCTCCCTCATTCTCGCCAATGCGCGGGCCCTGGCGGATGACTTCGGCGCGCCGCCAATCTTGTTGCTAGACGAAGTCGCCGCTCATCTGGACGCCGACCGCCGTGCCGCGCTCTATTCCGAACTCATTACATTGGGCGCGCAAGCCTTCATGACAGGCACCGGACCTGAGTTGTTCGCAGAGCTGGAAACAGCGGCCCAAAGCGTCCATGTGACCGACGAAGACGGGATCTCACAGACCGCCCAGCGTAATCCTTAAAACCACCTGAAATCCCCCATAAAATATACCCCAATCGCGTGACAACACGTGCCAAAAAGCCTATAAAATGGCAGAAATAATACAAAGGGTCCGTAATGACCGACGAGCAGAAGAAGCCGGAAGAGTACGGCGCAGATTCCATCAAAGTTCTCAAAGGCTTAGAGGCAGTTCGTAAGCGCCCTGGCATGTACATCGGTGACACTGATGACGGCTCCGGTTTGCACCATATGGTGTATGAGGTCGTGGACAACGGTATCGACGAAGCGCTCGCCGGTCATGCGGACGCCGTAAACGTCAAAATTCACGATGATGGCTCTGTTTCTGTGTCCGATAACGGGCGCGGAATTCCTGTCGACATTCACAAAGAAGAAGGCGTTTCGGCGGCCGAGGTCATCATGACCCAGTTGCACGCGGGCGGCAAATTCGACTCCAATTCCTACAAGGTCTCTGGTGGTTTGCACGGCGTTGGCGTTTCAGTCGTGAATGCACTGTCCGATTGGTTGGAGCTGCGCATCTGGCGCAACGGCAAAGAACACGTCGCACGGTTTGAGGGCGGTTTCACGACCAAGTCCCTCGAGGTGGTCGGCGATTGTGGCGACCGTACCGGTACCGAAGTCCGCTTTATGGCGTCGCTCGAAACGTTCTCAAACCGTGACTACAGCTTTGAAACGCTGGAAAAGCGTCTGCGCGAACTGGCATTCCTGAACTCCGGCGCGCGTATCATCGTCACCGATGAACGCCCCGCAGAACACCTGCGCACCGAACTGTTCTATGAGGGTGGCGTAAAGGAATTCGTCAAATATATCGACCGTTCGAAAACCTCCATTCTGCCGGAACCGATCTATGTGAACGGCGAAAAAGACGACATCGGAGTCGAGGTCGCGATGTGGTGGAACGACAGCTATAACGAAATGGTTCTACCGTTCACCAACAACATCCCCCAGCGTGATGGCGGAACGCATATGGCCGGTTTCCGCGCTGCACTGACCCGCACCATCAACAGCTATGCGCAGTCTTCCGGCATCGCCAAAAAGGAAAAAATCAGCTTTACGGGTGATGACGCCCGCGAAGGCCTGACCTGTGTCTTGTCCGTCAAAGTGCCGGATCCGAAATTCTCGTCCCAGACCAAAGACAAACTGGTGTCTTCCGAGGTGCGCCCCGCCGTTGAATCCCTGATGAATGAAAAGCTGGCCGAATGGTTCGAAGAGAACCCGCAGATTGCCAAGATCGTCGTCAGCAAAATCGTCGAAGCTGCACACGCCCGCGAAGCCGCCCGCAAGGCCCGCGACCTGACGCGGCGCAAAACCGCAATGGACGTGAATTTCCTTGCTGGAAAGCTCAAGGACTGTTCCGAAAAAGATCCGTCCAAAACCGAAGTCTTCCTGGTGGAGGGGGATTCTGCTGGCGGGTCCGCCCAAACAGGGCGGGATCGTCAGACGCAGGCTATTCTGCCGCTGAAGGGTAAAATCCTCAACGTCGAACGCGCGCGGTTCGATCGGATGCTTGGCTCCCAGGAAATCGGCAACCTTGTGATGGCGCTTGGCACCGGAATTGGCCGCGACGAATTCAATATCGAAAAGCTGCGCTACCACAAGGTCGTCATCATGACTGATGCGGACGTCGACGGCGCACACATCCGCACGTTGCTGCTGACGTTCTTCTTCCGCCAGATGCCGGAACTGATCGAGCGCGGCTACCTCTACATCGCGCAGCCACCGCTGTACAAAGTCAGCCGTGGCAAGTCCGAGGTGTACCTCAAAGACCAAACGGCGATGGACAACTACCTGACCGAACAGGGCGTCGAAGGCGCGATGTTGCGTCAGGGCAATGGTGAAGAAATCACCGGTGCCGACCTGCGCCGCGTGGTGGATGAGGCTGGTCGTTTGAAACGTGTCCTAGATGCCTTCCCTACCCATTACCCCCGCCACATCCTCGAACAGGCCGCGATTGCGGGTGCGTTCGTGGCTGGCGCTGTCGAGTCCGATTTGCAGGGTGTGGCCGACCGTGTGGCCACTCGTCTCGACCTGATCGCCAACGAATGGGAACGCGGCTGGCAAGGCCGCATCACCCAAGACAAGGGCGTACGCCTGACCCGCATCCTGCGCGGTGTCGAAGAAGTCCGCACGCTGGACGGCCCGATGCTGCGCGGCGGCGAAGCCCGTAAGACAGGGTCTTTCACCCAGCACCTGCAAGAAGTCTACAACACCCCCGCCACGCTGATCCGCAAGGACCGCGTGCAGAATATCTACGGTCCGCTCGATCTGCTCAAGGCGATCTTGGAAGAGGGCGAACGCGGGTTGTCACTCCAGCGCTATAAGGGCTTGGGCGAAATGAACCCCGACCAACTTTGGGAAACCACTTTGGACCCCGACGCCCGCACCCTGTTGCAGGTCAAAGTAGACGACGTGGCAGAAGCCGACGATCTGTTCACCAAACTAATGGGCGACGTTGTCGAACCGCGCCGCGAGTTCATTCAGGACAATGCTCTGAACGTGGAACATTTGGATTTCTAGGGGACTAAATCTTCGAAATATTTAGGGCCGAATTCTTTCGAAGAATTCGGCTACCCCTCCAAAACCCCCGCCATCACACTCAAAAACCGCGCAACCTCGTCCACCGAATTGTAGTGGCACATGGACACGCGCACGGCGGCCGATTGCCCCAACGGGTCCAGAATGTTGCCGCTGTAATGATCCGCTTTCCGAACATGCGTCCGCACCCCTTCGGCGTTCAGCGCGCTCACGATATCTGCCGCCGCAACGCTATCGGTCCAGAAACACACCAGCCCCTCGCGGGCCAGGTTGTCCACGCCGCCGACCACATGCACGCCGTCCATCTCGGCCAACCCTTTCAGGTTGCCGGTGCCGTGCAGCATTGCATCCGTCAGCACCTTTTCGTGGGCCTTTATGACGACGCCCGCCGCTTCGATCCGATCGCGCCGCGTGTCGCCACCGCCAACCTGCGCTCCAAGCCAATCAAAATAATTGACCACATCTGTAAATGTCGCATAGGCCCCTGTATCGCGCGTGCCCATTTCCCAATTGGCTTCCGGCCCGCCGTCCAGCTTCTCTTGCCCAAGGGCCGTCAACCGGTCACTGGCCCACGCAATACCGTAACCATGACGCGAGAATACCTTGTAGGGAGACACCACATACCCATCGACGTTGGCCGCAACGAGGTCAACCGACCCGTGCGATGCGTGCTGAATACCGTCGACGATGATAATACAGTCCGGTGCGACGGCGCGAATGGCTGTTGAAATCGCAGCGATATCCATCCCCATTCCGGTCACCGGAGAGGTGTGCAAGATCGTCGCCACTTTCGTATCTGGCGTTACAACAGCCGCATAGGCCGCAGCCGTGACCAGCCCCAGATCATCATCATGGGCCACCAAGCGATAGTCGCGCCCGAATTTACCCGCCCAATGCGCCATGGCCGACCGCGATGCCGGATGCTCTACCGTTGATCCGATCAGCACACCACCATCTGTGCCAGCAACAGCCGTGCGGATCAGCCGGAACAACAATTCCGTTCCGCTTTCGCCTACAAACACCTGTCCGCTGTCCGCGCCCAGCCAATCCATCGCCGCAGCCTTACTCTCGTTGATGATGTTCACCAGCGCGTGCGAGGCCGGGTTATCGCGCCCCTGATTATCGGGTATCGCGGCAAACTTGGCCGAGGTTTCAACGGCGGACTTCAGCGTCAACGCACCTCCCGCATTCTCGAAAAATACCCGCGGACCCTGAAAGGGGCAGGCGTCCACATGGGCAAATTTTTCGCGGATGTCAGTGAGCAGTTCGGGGGTCATCATTGGCAGTCTCCTTTGGTGTGATCTCACCCCAAAACCGACCCCATGACCAGCCTAACCAAGCCCTTCGGTACCGTATTTCAAGATGACCGGCACAATCAGGTCTTCTTCGTCGTCCAGATGACGGCGCAACAAGCCGTCCAGCCCTTCTACAGCCGTCAAAAACCCGGCGGCTGAAATCTTGGGATCATTGTCCAATCCTTTGATCGTTTCATTCGCAGCTTCGACAAAGCGGTTCAAATGCCCGTCCAGCGCGTGATGATCCGCGTCCAGCATGTCGAACCCGCGCGCTATCCGCGTGTCCCGCGTCATTAGAACGGGAAAGTAGTGCTGGTCTTCCATCTGGTGGTGGCCGTGAAGGCTGTTCACAAACGTCCCGCCATAGTGGCTGACAGCTCGCGCAAAATGCGCCGCGTCTGCGCGGTCATCAAGCAGCGCCTTGGCTTCGTCCTGCATGATGACGCCAAGTTTGCGAAACATCATATGGCGATCCAGCCAGAACGAAATCAGCCCGTTGAATTGCGGGTCGGCCTCCCACGCCTCGCGGGGGTGCTCCGCAAGAAGCACCCGCAAGGCTTCTGGCAATCCGGTGCGGATTTCAAGGTTCAGGTCCATATCGCCACCTATACCCCCGCGCGACAGCCGCCATCACATATCAATCATCTGCGCCACTTCGACAGACCCGCTGCCATCAACAACCATCGGATTGTTTTTGGCGTGAGCACAGGCGGCTTCGTAGTCTGCGGCTTCGATTACAGTGTAACCGGACACGGGGTTGGCTCCGCCGTTTTCGACGTGGCCATCTTTGCTGACAGTGTGGGACTGCCCGACAGGCGCGCCGCCATCTAACGTGGCAGCGCCCATGGTTTCATACCATGCACCCCATGCCGCCATAGCTTTGGCACCCTCTTCCGGCGTCTCAGGCATTCCGCCACCGTGATAAGCGAATAAAAATTTTGGCATTTCAATAACTCCCTCTGATGAGGCTCCATTGAACACCCGTTGCCCTGAGTCGCGCAAGGCCTAGCCCGCAGCAGGCCCCACATGGACTTCACCCCGCGCTACCGACAAAGCGATCTGCTTTTGCCGCTCGCGGAACCGGTTCTTATCGGCCTCAGAGGTCTCGCTCGCACACTGGTGACAGGCCACGCCCAACTCAAATTCTGGGCGCTTCTGGTCTTCGGGCAGCAGAGGGCGGCGGCAAGCATAACACAACACATGCGGCCCCTCTTTCAGCCCGTGCCCGACGCTGACGCGCGCATCAAACACGAAACATTCCCCGTCCCAAGAACTCTCCTCCTGCGGCACCTCCTCAAGGTACTTCAGAATACCACCCTTCAGGTGATACACGTCCTCGACTCCCTGACCGATCAGATAGTTCGTCGACTTTTCGCAGCGGATCCCGCCGGTGCAGAACATCGCAATCCGCTTGTTGTGGAACCGCTCTTTGTTGGCTGCCCACCACGCGGGGAACTCCCCGAAACTACGGGTCATCGGGTCTATTGCACCGTCAAACGTGCCAATCGCGACCTCGTAGTCATTGCGCGTGTCGATCACGGCGACGTCGGGCGAGGCAATCAATTCATTCCAGTCTTGCGGTGAAACATAGTTGCCAACATTCGACGTCGGGTCGACATCCGGCTGGCCCATTGTCACGATCTCACGCTTGATACGGACCTTCATGCGGTTGAAAGGCGGCGTGCTGGCCGTACTTTCCTTCCACTCGAAGGTCGCGCAACCGGGAAGGGCACGAATATGTGCCAACACGGCGTCGATCCCTGCGCGCGATCCGGCGATGGTGCCGTTGATCCCTTCGCGGGCCAACAATAGTGTCCCCATCACATCGCCGGCGGCACATACTGCGGCCAACGGCCCCTTTATCGCAGTAGGGTCTTCGAAGGGGGTGAAATGATATAAGGCTGCAACAGTATACATGGGCGCCTCATTACGCCGTTGCACCCCGCCCTTCAAGCGCTACCCTTGTGCCAAATCCATCTGAAAGGCCGCCAAATGTCCCACGCTCTTCTTGTTATCGACGTCCAAAACGATTTCTGCCCCGGTGGCGCGCTCGCGGTGACTGGGGGCGATGACATCGTACAGGGAATAAACACACTGATGCAGGATTTCGATGCGGTGATCCTCACACAGGATTGGCACCCCGCAGACCACCTGTCGTTCGCCACCAACCACAATGCTGAACCGATGAGCATGATCGAAATGCCCTATGGACCGCAAATCCTCTGGCCGGATCACTGCATCATCGACAGCCATGGCGCGGAGTTTCATAGAGGTCTCGATACCGACGCCGCCAATATGATCATCCGCAAAGGCTTCAACGCCGCAATAGACAGCTATTCCGCGTTCTTTGAGAATGACCACGCCACGCCGACGGGCCTGACGGGCTATCTGCAAACCCGAGGCATCGACACGCTTACTCTGGTCGGCCTCGCCACGGACTTTTGCGTCAACTACTCCGCAGTAGATGCCGCCAAACTCGGGTTTGCTGTCACCGTGCGCACCGACCTGTGCCGCGCAATCGACTTTGACGGGTCACTGGCAGCTGCAATTGATGGCATGAAGGCGGCGGGCGTCAAGGTTGCCTGATCGCCCTCGAACCTCGTTCCTTGCGCCGCCGCTCATGGGTTTGCTTCCGACCTTGGGTATTTGCGCGGTGCTTTGGACTGTGTCCAGTTGGCTTTACTATTATCTGGTGGATGCACTGGATCTGGATCTCGGCTATTCCGACGCGCCGTTCATCTTCTTTGCCTACTATCTGGGATGGTCGATCATCGCGATGGCCGTGTTTCGACGTGCATTACACCGCGCCTTGCGGCCAACGTCGATCCGCAATCACACATTGGCGCTGTTGCCGGTGCTGGTATGCCTTGGTCTGTTTGTCAGCGTTGGTCTACCCATGTTGCCCGATGTTTCCATTTACCGCGCACCAGCGGATCCGCCGGAGTTCATGTTCGCAACGGCGTGGTATTATCTTCCGAAATCGGCAGACATCCTTTTCCAACAGGTGATGGTTGCGGCCATCATCTTAACGGCCGCGCACCTGCGCATGAAAACCTTTCGGATCGCCCTGATCCTTGCGGCCTTGTTCGGAAGCATCCATTTATCCTTGGCGCTAGACGGCTTTACCCCGCTCTATGTGGCGCGCTTCACCATCGCTGCAACTGTGTTCGGCCTCTGTGCGCCATACCTATACCTGAACGTCAGGCACGGGTTTCGTTGGGCCTACTCGGCGCATTGGTCGTTTTACGCAATCGACGCTGCCGTCACGCATCTTGTGCTGGCAGCGCCTCCGCCCTCTACCGGATGACATGCACCGAGCACTTTGCATGACGCACGACTTTTGCCGCAGTCGAACCTAGGAAAATGTCGGTGAACCCCAACTGATGGGATGCCATGACGATACAATCGACGTCGTTCTCAGTGGCATAATCGACAATCCCGCGGCCTGCATGGCCATGGACCAACACCGGGTTGGCCCCCGCCAGCTTTTCGGCCGCTTTGGCCAGTTGTTCTTTGACGGTTTTGCGTTGTTCCTCAAGAGCCGCCTCCCCGATTTCCACCATCGCAAACTGGGGGATGTCTTCCAGTATGTGGAGCACGGTGAACGCCGCGCCATCATCCGCAAGGGTGCGCGCAGCCTCAACCGCCGCGGCAAAATCATGCCCTTCATCAAACAGCACCGGAACGAGAATATTCTTATACATCTCACAGTCTCCTAATTGAGCGTTAAACATGACCCAACCATATCGAATTGAACCGGCACACGTCCTTGCGCCAGATCAAGGCCGCGACCTATTCTGTTCTGCCTTCAAGATAATCA
>ERZ651776.4886-NODE-4886-length-11994-cov-3.138122_pt1 | contig 11994 bp, 16 predicted proteins | sample MGYA00514761_ERZ651776 | MGnify/ENA metagenome assembly ERZ651776 | reverse complement strand
ATTTGTTGTAAAAAGTAGACATTAGTATATCTAATTCTTTAGTTCCTCTTCTGCACTTCCAAAGAACTTCTTTATCATCCATCTTAGATTTTATTAGAGACTATTAGAGATTTTATTTTTGCAATTTGTTTTGCGGGATTCAATCCTTTAGGGCATGAGTTAGTGCAATTCATTATTGTGTGACACTTATATAATTTAAAAGTATCTTCTAGCTTACCTAGTCTTTCTTTCTTTTTATTATCTCTTGAATCTGCTATCCATCTATATGCTTGCATTAATGTTGCAGGACCTAAATATTTATCGCTATTCCACCAGTAACTTGGACATGAAGTAGAACAACAAGCGCAGAGAATACACTCGTACAAACCGTCGAGTTGTTCACGCTCTTCTTTGGATTGCAAGCGCTCAGCAGATTGCGACACGGGAGTTTTAGTTTTAAGCCAAGGCTCAACCGACGCGTATTGCGCGTAAAAATGCGTCATATCTGGAACTAAATCTTTGATGACTGACATATGTGGCAATGGATAGACTTTTACGTCTCGCGTACCACACTCTTCTACAGGCTTGGTACAAGCTAAAGTGTTGGTGCCATCGATGTTCATCGCACAAGACCCGCAAATCCCCTCACGGCAGGACCGCCGGAAAGTCAGCGTCGGATCAATCTCGTTCTTGATCTTGATCAGAACGTCCAGAACCATCGGCCCGCAGGTGTCCATGTCTACGAAATACGTGTCCAACGACGGGTTTTTGCCGTCATCTGGATTCCAGCGATAAATCTGCACTTTGCGCAGATTGTTGGCGCCGTCCGGCTTGGGCCATGTTTTCCCCGTCGTCATTCGGGAATTTTTTGGCAGGGTCAGTTGAACCATTTGGATCAGCTCCTGTTGATTAGGTCAGCGCGGATGTGGCGCAGGACACGGTTGCGGGCCGTGCGAGGATGTCGCCGACGAGGATGATGTTTTCAGGCGTTGCGCCTTGCAGGCCAATCGCCAGCAATTCGTCCCCGGTTGCATTATCGATGACGCAGTTGGTGATTGCGACACCGGCAGGACCGGGTATTTTTTCAGCGACGATCGGTCCGACGACAGCCTTTGCGGCGTCGCGGCCCGTGTCGACGGCAGCCAATTCAACCGCAGCACACGCGGATAGGGTCAGGGCGGCAGCGAAGAGTGTAACTATCAGTTTCATGTGGTTCTCCAATACTAAACTAGCGCAACACAGGGGGGCGAACAGGGGCATTGCCGGTGCGATTGTAAACACATTCCTCATACACATCGACAGGATCAAGCCCGCGCAGAAAATCCGAAGTCACGCCGATTTCAACGGCGCCAAAACCACCCGTACTGCTATTGGTGCCAACGGTAACACGTCCCGTCGGCCCCTGCGCGGCCCTTGCTTTCTCTTCGCAAATTTCCGCCGCTCGTTCCGGTGAGACCGGAACAGGTGTGCAAGCGGCCAGCGCGAGAAATGGGAGCGCAAGGCGCATTAGAACGTCCGTTCTTTCGGGGCGATACGTTTCATGTTGATGCCGCCTTCTGCCTCGGTGGACAGCGGCGTGGTGATAACCGGACGATGGGACAGTTTGACCTTGGCCCCATCGACATGGCTGATCGTGTGAACACGCCAGTTTTCGTCGTCGCGCGTCGCGTAATCCTCATGGGCATGGGCGCCACGTGATTCCTTACGCGCTTCGGCACCAACAATGGTCGCCAAGGCGTTCGGCATCAGGTTCGCCAGTTCCAGCGTTTCCATCAGATCAGAGTTCCAGACCAGCGAGCGGTCGGTAACCTTCAGATCGCCCATTTTGCCAGCAATCTCGGTCATCTTCTTGACGCCCTCTTTCAGGGTCTTGTCGGTGCGGAACACGGCGGCGTCTGCTTGCATCGCCTTTTGCATTTCAAGGCGCAGATCAGCGGTCGTCGTGCCGCCGTCCGCATTGCGCAGCCCGTCGAAGCGATCAAACGCCTTGTCGACGGAGGCCGTGTTGGTCGCCGGCACCGCAGTTGAGCGGTCCACGACCTTCCCTGCACGGATCGCAGCCGCGCGGCCAAACACCACAAGGTCAATCAATGAGTTAGAACCCAAACGGTTCGCACCATGCACGGATGCACAGCCCGCCTCGCCCACCGCCATCAGGCCAGGAACGACTGCGTTCGGGTCCTTCTTGGTCGGGTTCAGAACCTCACCGAAATAGTTCGTCGGGATACCACCCATGTTGTAATGCACCGTCGGCAGCACAGGAATCGGTTCCTTGGTCACGTCCACACCCGCGAAAATTTTCGCGGATTCAGAAATACCGGGCAGACGTTCGGCCAATGCCTCAGCAGGCAGGTGGTTCAGGTTCAGGTGAATGTGATCGCCGTCAGCGCCGACACCGCGCCCTTCGCGGATTTCCATCGTCATACAGCGCGACACATAATCGCGCGGCGCAAGGTCTTTGTACTGGGGCGCATAACGTTCCATGAACCGCTCGCCCTCGGAGTTGGTCAGATAACCGCCCTCACCCCGTGCCCCTTCGGTGATCAGACAGCCGGAGCCATAAATCCCTGTCGGGTGGAACTGAACGAATTCCATATCCTGCAACGGCAGACCCGCACGGGCCACCATGCCACCACCATCACCCGTGCAGGTGTGGGCGGATGTGGCGCTGAAATAGGCACGGCCATAGCCGCCCGTCGCCAGCACGACCATCTTGGCGTTGAACACGTGCATCGTGCCATCGTCGAGTTTCCAGCAAACAACGCCTGTGCAGACGCCATCATCGGACATAATCAGATCAATGGCGAAATATTCGATGTAGAATTCAGCCTGCTGTTTCAATGACTGCCCATACAGCGTGTGCAGGATCGCGTGGCCTGTCCGGTCAGCGGCAGCACAGGTGCGCTGCACCGCTGGGCCTTCGCCAAATTCGGTGGTGTGGCCGCCAAACGGACGCTGGTAAATCTTGCCTTCTTCGGTGCGCGAAAACGGCACACCGTAGTGTTCGAGTTCGTAGACCGCCTTGGGCGCTTCACGGGCGAGGTATTCCATCGCGTCCGTATCACCCAACCAGTCAGACCCTTTTACGGTGTCATACATATGCCACTGCCAGCTGTCCGGCCCCATGTTGCCAAGGGACGCCGCGATTCCACCTTGTGCAGCAACCGTATGCGAGCGGGTCGGGAACACCTTTGAGATACACGCCGTGCGCAATCCCTGTTCCGCCATCCCCAATGTCGCGCGCAGGCCAGCACCACCGGCCCCAACCACAACAACATCAAATTCATGGGTTTCGTATTCGTATTCAGCCATTTTTCAGCGCCTTACTATTAGAGTGCAATCCGCACGATTGCGAAAACGCCAGCAGCCGCGGCCGCATAGCTTAGACAGATGGACCCGATGATGAACGCCTTGCGGGTGAACCCTTGCATGTAGTCCTCGATCAGCACCTGAACACCCCCTTTGAAGTGCAGGAATCCGACGAGCAGCGTCAGAATGCCGACAATCGCGGGGAACGGGCGCGCGTAATAGGCGCTCGCGTCTTCATAGGACATGCCCAGTGCGTAACCGCAGGTGAAAACAAACAGCGGGACAAGGCCACACAGCGCGACAGAACTTACCATCATCTGCCAGTGATGCTCTGTGCCCGCCTTTGCGGAACCCAAGCCGGCAGCGCGCTTACGATCAGTCAAAAATGCCATTGGATCAGCCCCTTACAATACGACGACGGTGAGAATGGTCAGTAGAACCGACACAAGGATGATCGCCTTGCCGGCCCATTCCGACGCTTCGACATCCAGCATATGGCCCGAATCCCAGATCAGATGACGCACGCCGGACAGCGAATGATACCAAAGGCAGGCCACCGACCCGAACATGATGAGATCGCCAAACCAGCTGGTGATAAATCCGTTGGCGCGGGCGTAGGCCTCCGGTCCGGAGGCAAGCGCCGCAAACCACCACACGATCAGCAATGCACCAACAATCAGGGCGTTGCCCGTGATGCGTGTGAAAATGGACGTCATCGACGTCAGCTGTGGTCGGTAAATCGTCAAATGCGGAGACAGCGGGCGATTGCCCCTATTCACGTCGGCCATATGTTCATTCCCTTACGCTGGCAGTCCGCTGCCTGTATGCAACGGCATATCTTGCCACCTTCTTAAAGGATATTCTGCCAGTGTCACGGAGCGTGGGCGCTAACATTTGCGGAAATTTGCCTCAAATCGGCATTTTCTTGGTTTTGTGATCACAGTTTCGCGGCGAGTGATCACAAAATAGGCGAGGTTCGGGGATAAACGTAACCGACTGAAACCATCGGATAAGGTGGCGCCGGTCAGCGGGGGGCATGGCGCGCAATCCATATAAAGCAATCTATATAAAGAAGTGCGCAATCAATGCCATCGGGGTCAGTGTCATGAACCCGATCAAAACGACCTGAACAAATTTATTGGTGCATAACTCTCTGCACGAAACGGGACTGTCTGCATTGTCCAGAAAAACCGCGACAAGACAAACAGCCACGCCAAACATGGGCATATTCCTAAACGGGCATCAGCGCCCAGTAATCCAGATCCAAAAGCACGTCTGGCTGGTATTTACCGTCCTCGCCTTTCAGCGCGCCGACATCACCGCCTTTGGTCGCCACAAGCCGCAACCGGATCGCGCCCACGCCGGGCGCGCTGGTTTTTACCTTGTCCAGCACCTCGGACCATGCCCGCACCGTATCGCCAGCAAAACAAGGGTTCGCATGGGCCCCGCCATTGATCGCCGCAATCAATTGCGCATTGGCCAGCCCGTTAAACGTCAACGCGCGCGCCATGGAGATCACGTGCCCGCCATAGATGAGCCGATTGCCATCAGGCCGCGATGTCACATCAAAATGCACCTTGGCCGTGTTTTGCCACAGGCGCGTGGCCATCATATGTTCGGCCTCTTCGATGGTCACACCGTCAACGTGATCGATTATCTCACCGACTTGGTAATCACCCCACCGATGCGGCTCTCCTGCGAGGGTAAAATCGTAGTCCTCAAACGTCAGGCCATCCGGGATCGCGAGGTCAGACGCCGCAACACTGTCAGCAAGGTCAGGGATAACCGCCTGCGGTGCAGGTGCATCCAGTTTGCCCTTTCGCACCATGACCCAGCGCACAAACTCCATCACGGTCTCGCCGCGCTGGTTCGTCCCTGTGGTCCGCACATAGACAACGCCCGACGTGCCGTTCGAGTTCTGCTTCAGCCCGATCACTTCTGAGGTGGACCGGATCGTATCGCCCTGCTGAACCGGTGTGATCCAGCGGCATTCCGCATAGCCAAGATTTGCCACCGCGTTGAGCGATATGTCCGGCACCGATTTGCCAAACACAATGTGAAAGGCAATGAGATCGTCCATCGGGCTGTTCGCAAGCCCGCAGCGTTGCGCGAACGCATCAGAGGAATGCAGCGCGTGGCGTGCCGGATACAACATATGATACAGCGCGCGTTCACCGCCCGACACGGTGCGCGGCACCGCGTGGTGAATCACCTCACCGAGGGTATAATCCTCGAAGAACCGGCCGGCGTTCGTCTTACTCATTGCTGGCCCAACTTCATGTCAGGCGAATAGTCTGCGTCGACTTCTTTGGTGACGGCCTGCCCGCAGCGCAGCACGCCATTGGCATGGTCAAATGTGTATTGCGGATCACCGTGCAGCACCCAGCCCTTGGACAGGGCCAACGTGACCTTGTGGCAAAATGCGGACGTGTCGTCTTCGGTCAAAAATCTGTAAATTGTGGTCATGGCCTATCCAAACGGGTTGTAGCCGAGGGCGATATGGATCCCCGCAACAATGCTGAACACAACAAGGGTCGCGACAGCAGCGATGACCTCGGACTTGACAGGCGGCGCATGGTAGGCGCCGCGCGGGCCCTGAGCGCGATTGATCACGCTCATTTCTGCCAGCGCCCAGATGCCCAGACCACCAAACAAAACGATGGACGGCACATCACCATTCACCAGCAGATGCGCGACGGCCCAAACGACAACAGCCGTCAGCTGCGGATGCCGAATGGCCCGCGTGATCCGCGTGCCTTTGCCGCTGGCCGCAAACAGGTAAAACGCCAACAGCATCAATAGGTTGTTGATGCCTGTCATAGCTGACGTGCGATCCCAGAATACTGCCCCATCTGCGCCGCGGTAGCCGATCACCATCAGCACGATCGCGACAAGGCTTGCAAGTGCGACGATCCCTTTACCTTTTTCACCGAACTTCGCACGGTGTTCCGGCGTCATCCGTTTCCAGAAATGGGCAAGGGACCAGATAATCAGTCCGAGAATAATAAGTGTCATTGGCCTTCAATCTCCGCAATTGCATCCGATTTGGCCAACGTCGCTTTTGCGGTGACGATATGCAAGTTTTCCACGATCCTGCCGTCCACGACGGCAACGCCCTGCCCTGCTGCCTGCGCCTCTGAAAAGGCGGCAATCTGGCGTTTCGCCAGATCAATGTCGGCCGCGGTTGGCGCGAAAGCGGCGTTCGCTGCCGCCACCTGTGCCGGGTGGATCAGCGTCTTGCCATCAAACCCGAAATCACGGCCCTGTTCGCATTCCAGCTTGAATCCGTCTTCATCCTTGAACGCATTGTAGACCCCGTCAATCGCCACAACGCCATGGGCGCGGGCGGCCAACAAGCACATCTGCAACGATGTCACCATGGCTTCGCGGCTCCGGGTGCCTAAATCTTTTGCCAAATCGTTCGTCCCCATGACGAAACCCGCGATCTTTGGATGCGCGGCAATCTCCTGCGCGTTCAATATGCCAAGGGGCGTTTCCATCATTGCCCAAACCGGCTTATGTGTCAGTGCCGCAAGCGCATCGACATCCGCCGCGCTGTTCACTTTTGGCAAAAGCACCGCATCGCAATCCATGGCGCCGGCTGCTTTGGCGTCCTCAGCGCCCCACTCGGTGTCCAACCCGTTGATGCGGACGACTTTCAGGCGCGGACCATAGCCCCCTTTACCCAACTCCTCTGCCAAGGTCGCACGTGCCGTGATCTTTTCATCCGGCGTTACCGCGTCTTCCAGATCAAACAGGATGACATCAACAGGCAAGCCACGCGCTTTGTCCAAAGCACGGGGGCGCGATCCGGGAATATAGAGTGCAGAACGGTAAGGGCGGGTCATGGCAATCCTCGATTTTAGTGCGAAATAATCTTGCGCCAAAGGGGTCAGATTCCGCCACATCTTGCAAGCCCCAAAATGCCGCAGCGCAGCGCAACAGCCACCGCCTTGATGCGTTAACCATTTCTCAAAGGTTAACGGCGCAGACTTATTGCAGATTTCAGGAGAACCCAATGACCCTAAAACTACTTACATGCGCCTTTGCGCTCCTTGCATCAAACGCCACAGCACAATCGCGCAACTGCGGACCCCATGATCTTGTCGTGGAACGCCTGGCCTCTGGTTATGGTGAATCCCGCCAATCCATCGGCATGGGCGCTGACGGAAACGTGGTTGAGGTGTTTGCATCCGAGGAAACCGGAACGTGGACCATCACCGTGACCGCCCCCGGTGGTCCGACCTGTCTGGTCGCCAGCGGTGCTGCGTTTCAGCTTTTGGCAGAGGCGCTGCCGAACACGGATAGCGGTGCCTAACCGAATAACCCGTCCCAGATCAGCTTTGATGATACGGCCAACAGCGCCCATGCGACAATCTTGAAAAAGACCTTGTCCGGTATGACCTTTACCAGACGATACCCGATAAACACCGCGACGACGGCGGGCAAAAACAGCACCGCCGCAATGCGCAGGTTTTGCAGTTCCAACTGGCCAAGGAAATAATAGGGCACGATCTTGGTTGCGTTCATGATCGCAAAAACAATTGTCGTTGTACCTGCAAAAACCAGTTTTGACATCCCCAACGGCAACACCCAGACCTGCCATGGCGGCGCACCGGCATGGCTGACGAAACTGGTGAATCCTGCGACGGTCGTCCAGAAAACACCCTTGCCCCACGTCGCCTCTTTCGGCGGCCCGCTCACTTTGCGGCGCAACAGCAGGTTCAGCGCAAAGACCGTGCCGATCACCCCGATCAGTAAACGGACAAATTGCTCTGACACCATCGAGGCGGTGATCCAGCCGATCAATGCGCCCGCCGTCGTGCCCACAATCGCAATGCGCACCACGTCGCCGCGAAACTCGCGCCGGTAGGCCCAAACGCCGAAAACGTCCGAAAAGACGAACACCGGCAGCAATAGCCCCGCCGCGGCAACAGGCGATATCGCCAGCGACAGCAGCGGCACCCCCAGCATTCCAAACGCCGGCAGACCGCCCTTGGACAGGCCAACGCAGAACGCAGCCAATGCGCCCAGCGCCCAAAAATATGTACCGTCCACGGCGCGACCTTTCTGTTCAGGAATCACATCCGGTTGCGCTAACACCGCACTTTCCCGCCTGTGACTTTTCCAACTCTAACGCAAACTTTCCCCTGCAAACAATGGCCTATGCCGCAGTGCAGCGCATCACTCTTGCGCGAACGGCACCAAAGGACTAGGCAAGCGGCGACGAAATTAGACTAATCTTCGATCAAACCTACATGAAGGATCCATTGAAAATGGCCAGACCTAAGATTGCCCTGATCGGCGCCGGTAACATCGGCGGCACCCTTGCCCACCTCGCAGCTGTCAAAGAACTCGGCGACGTCGTCTTGTTCGACATCGCAGACGGCCTGCCTCAGGGCAAAGCTCTCGACATCGCAGAATCCGGCCCGTCCGAAGGGTTTGACGCTGCCATGTCCGGCACATCCGATTACGCCGACATCGCTGGCGCAGACGTGTGCATCGTGACCGCAGGCGTGGCGCGCAAGCCAGGCATGTCCCGTGATGACCTGCTGGGGATCAACCTCAAGGTCATGAAATCCGTAGGCGAAGGCATCGCCAAGCACGCCCCGAACGCCTTCGTGATCTGCATCACAAACCCGCTGGATGCGATGGTCTGGGCGTTGCGCGAATTTTCCGGCCTGCCCCACAACATGGTTTGCGGCATGGCGGGTGTTCTTGACTCCGCGCGTTTCCGTCACTTCCTCGCCGAGGAATTCGAAGTTTCCATGCGTGACGTCACAGCCTTCGTTCTGGGCGGCCACGGCGACACAATGGTGCCACTGGCACGCTATTCCACAGTTGCCGGCGTTCCTCTCCCTGACCTCGTGGACATGGGCTGGACAACGCAGGACAAACTCGACGCGATCATCCAGCGCACCCGTGACGGCGGCGCAGAAATTGTTGGCCTGCTGAAAACCGGGTCCGCGTTCTACGCCCCTGCCACCTCTGCCATCGAAATGGCCGAAGCTTTCCTGAAAGACCAGAAGCGCGTGCTGCCTTGTGCGGCTTATGTTGACGGCGCTTTGGGCCTGAACGGCATGTACGTTGGTGTGCCGACTGTGATCGGCGCCGGTGGTGTTGAACGTGTTCTGGACATCAAGATGGACAAAGCCGAACAGGCAATGTTCGACAGCTCCGTTGCGGCCGTTAAAGGCCTCGTAGACGCCTGCAAAGGCATCGACGACACATTGAGCTAATTAATTCGACGCCCCCCGCTTGCAAAACGCGCAGGTGGGGGCGCGCCACTCAGCGCATGTTTATTGCGCAATTTCGAGACAATCCCGCTATTTCAGCCTGAATTGTTTCAGTCATCCCCTTAAAAACCCACCAAATTGTGGCAGACCCTCGACTCACTGCCTAAATCGGTTGACCATAGGACAACCCTGCCAAGCGACTCGCAGGGCTAAAAACCTTGGGGGTTATACAATGAAAAATATCGCAATTATGGCCGTCTGCGCGGCAACACTGGCCGGCTGCGGCGGATCAGGCGGAAACACGTCTCCGGTCCTGTCAAACGGCACTGACACGTCCTTCCTTTTACAGGGCGTGAACAACTGCCCCGGCATCGCGACAAGCAACAACCCGATTTATGACCGCTATCCACTGCGGTGCGGCCCGCAAGCCCAAGCGATTCCTCGATAAACGGTTGGGTTAATCGGTCGGAAACCATGTTGGCGCTAACCAAAACTTAATTTGTGATCACACGCTTTAAGGCTGTGATCACAAATGTCGCTTTTTCGGCCCCTAGGTCAAGAAAGTCGTTCTTCAAGCCCGTTTATCGTGTCTATAGCTAAACGAACGCTTATAAAGTCGAAGGACAGCTTCCATGAACATTCACGAATATCAAGCCAAGGCGCTTCTCGCATCATACGGGGCTCCTGTCAGCGATGGCCGTGCCGTCCTGAAGGCAGAAGATGCAAAAACCGCAGCAGGCGAAATGGACGGCCCACTTTGGGTGGTCAAGGCGCAGATCCACGCAGGTGGCCGCGGCAAAGGCAAATTCAAAGAAGCCGACGCAGGTGAAGCCGGCGGTGTCCGCCTGACCAAATCTGTGGCCGAAGCCGCGGAAGAAGCCAAGAAGATGCTGGGCCGCACTTTGGTCACGCACCAGACGGGCCCGGCAGGCAAGCAGGTCAACCGTGTCTACATCGAAGACGGTTCCGGCATCGAAACAGAAATGTACCTCGCACTGCTCGTGGATCGCCAGACCTCCCGCATCGGGTTCGTTGTCTCGACTGAGGGCGGCATGGACATCGAAGAAGTCGCGGCCAACACGCCCGAGAAGATCATCAACTTCACCGTCGATCCTGCGACAGGCTATCAGGCATTCCACGGTCGCCGCGTTGCGTTCGCCCTCGGCCTGACCGGTCAGCAGGTCAAGCAGTGTGTCAAACTGATGGGCCAGCTTTACAAAGCCTTTACCGAAAAAGACATGGAGATGCTGGAAATCAACCCGCTGATCGTGACAGACGGCGGTGATCTCAAAGTCCTCGACGCCAAGGTGTCTTTTGACGGCAACGCGGTTTACCGCCACGCCGATGTTGCGTCCTTGCGGGATGAAACAGAAGAAGACCCCAAAGAACTCGCCGCCTCCAAGTATGACCTGAACTACATCGCGCTTGACGGTGAAATCGGCTGCATGGTGAACGGTGCAGGTCTGGCGATGGCCACAATGGACATCATCAAGCTCTACGGTGCTGAACCGGCCAACTTCCTCGACGTGGGCGGCGGCGCCACCAAGGAAAAAGTGACCGAAGCGTTCAAGATCATCACCTCGGACCCACAGGTCAAAGGCATCCTTGTGAACATCTTCGGCGGCATCATGCGCTGTGATGTCATCGCAGAGGGCGTTGTGTCTGCCGTCAAGGAAGTCGGCCTGAAAGTGCCCCTCGTTGTGCGCCTTGAAGGGACGAACGTCGAAGAAGGCAAGAAAATCATCAACGAATCCGGCCTCGACGTGATCGCGGCGGATGATTTGAAAGACGGCGCACAGAAAATCGTGAAAGCGGTTAAGGGCTAAGTCTGGCGGCGGGCCAACAGGCCCGCCCTGTCCGGTTTTCGGGTAAGGGTAATGACTATGAAACGTCTTGGTACATCCGTCCTCGCACTGGGCGCGCTCGCAGGCTGCGAAGCGCCGATGGAGGTCGGCTACGACGGCGCGGATGTCCCTATCGCGACATCTCGTGCGGCGGGTATGTTTCAAACGGTTTGCGTCAACAACGGGGCGGACCTGAGTGCGGCGCGTCAAACGCTGGCGGGTCTTTCTGTTGTCCTGAATCCGGACGACGATATCTACTACAGCACCGAGAACCTGATCTCGTTCAAGATCACGCCGGTTTCGCAGTTTGAATCCATTTGCTCCATGGTCTGGGACCCGATTGAGGACAACGCCCGCTCTATGGCTGTCCTGCGCGGACTCGACCCAACCGCGCAACTGCGCGACAACGATGACGGCACCTTATCCGCATTCCACTACGGGGCTCCGTAAACAACATTTAACGCCTTCACAGGCAGACATACCTCGCCGCGCGAACGCGCGGCTAACTCACCAAAGGACCAAACCACATGGCCATTCTTATCGACGAAAACACCAAAGTCATCTGTCAGGGATTAACCGGCAGCCAGGGTACATTTCACTCAGAACAAGCCATTGCCTATGGCACG